>Ga0326728_10000172_pt1 | contig 261183 bp, 286 predicted proteins | sample MB3enrmetagenome_FD_207602 | JGI IMG/M metagenome (GOLD analysis project Ga0326728, IMG submission 207602) | Lab enriched peat soil microbial communities from McLean, Ithaca, NY, United States - MB31MN | ecosystem: Environmental > Terrestrial > Soil > Wetlands > Peat | place: USA: New York...
AAACGCATGATAAATTGTTGCCCCGCAACCGTAAGCAAAGCGCCGAATGCCGCGCCATAACCGAGCCAAAGATTCCGGTCTTGAAACACATAAGATGGATTCACGGCAATAACGACGCCTGCAAATCCGGCAAGGATTGCCAGAAGTTTCCGCGTGTCTAACTTCTCCTGAAAAACTTTCGCCGCTAACGCGGCGACCAAAAGCGGCGACAGGAAAGTGACTGTGTATAAATTCGCCAAAGGCAAATGCGCCAACGCCGCGAGCAGGAAGACATAATTTGAGGCGAACATGAGACCCATCAGCCCCAGACCTTTTATGTGGCGCGGCCTTAAGCGGCTAAGATTGCCGCGCAACAAAGAAAAAAGGAGAATAACGATCAGCCCGCTAAAGCTGCTGAGCGTTATGATTTCATATCGGGGCACACCCAATTCGCCAGCTAATTTTGCAAAGGCGTCGCTACCCGCCCATAAGGTAAATCCGGCCAAGGCAAAAGCAATCGCGCGGGGATGGGTACTGTTGGATATGGTCATGCCGACCCATTATGCCGTTCGCAGTTCATGTGTAAAATGATTTCATCGTGGCTCTTGAAGAAAGATAGTGTGCATTCAACTAACCGCAGGAATTGCAAATAACGGCTGCACAACTATATCGCGTCTTGTGACGCACTCATTAGTTGAGCCGTATGTGTTTTCGGCCATCCAAGCAAGGTGTTCCGTTTGCTGCATGCCCTCGATTAGCGTTTTGTTGTCCCCGTTGGCGAAAAAACGCCTCACATGCGTCGAAAGGGCGTTCTTGCCACGCCAAACTTTATGTTCTGTCTTGCCTGACGCTGTTTTTGCAGTAAACAAATACGTACCTTCTTCCTTTACAAATTCATGACTTTCGGATTCGCAGAAAGTCAGCATAAACGCCGTTCCATCGAAAAGAATTCCTTGCGCTCTGCGTTTTCTCTCATAACCCGACAGAAGAACTGGATCGCCGTATTTTGTCGTGACCCAACCATCCATAGCCGCCCGCAACTGAAGCTTCGTTCCAGAAGGAAGTATTGTCGTTTCTTCGACACAGGAAATATGGTCATCGCTCCCTTTGCAAAAAATATGGTCGCCTTTTCTCGAAAACAAATCGCTTTCGTCGCTTTTCGATAAGAGCCGACGCGCAATCGTCAACATGTGAAATCCATCGTGACCCCATATTCCCATCCTTTTATCGACATGCCGTCCGTTTTTCTCATCCTCGCGGCGGTTCTTCGATATTTCGATATACAGCTCCTTGATGGGCGCCTGTTGGCGAGCAAGCCAGTTCTTTGCGAATATAAGATTAGGGGCGTCTTCGTAATGGTTGTTGACCCAAGGACGTTTCCCGCAACAAATGGCGGCGGCACGAAAATCGGACAAATCCCTGCTGCAACAAACAGGCTTTTCAACCATAATTCGCGGGTCAGTTGTGGCGTCAATGATCTCCCGGACAACCCCCAAATGGCTTTCTGTTGGCGTACATACAAACCAGTAGGCGGGTTGCTTTCGTATGGCCTCTGGCACTTCGCCAATAGTTCTGTACGCTGCACAGGAAGATGCCCCGTTTTGGGAGGCTTGTGAATCGACACAAACAGGCGAAATGCCCAGTTGGGCAAATACGTTGCCGAAAATACGTCCCATAACGCCATAACCAACGATCACAACCGGATACATTTTAATTTTTCCCAATAAATCGAACTGCCCTTAAAATCCTTTGTCCTTAGCTTTGCGAATTGCGTTCTCCCGTTTGCTTTTGGGAGGCAAGGCGAAATCGGCCATCTCAATCAGCTTCCGCAGATCGTCACGGTTACCGAAGCGGTAGCGGTCGAGAAATGTTTCTTTGTCGAAGAATCCGCGCTTAATGTCGCGGGCATGTGGCAGGGGTTCGATCTCTTGAACACCTCCAGTCATCACGAGCGTAAAGGCGGGACGGGTTCTTTGTTTTTGGTATTTTTTGTCTTTCTGATTTGCTTCCGGCTTTTGTTTCCCTCTGAATTTCGCCACGGCTTCGTAAGCCTGCTCATGCTCGATAGTGCCGATAATTCTCTCTGCGATCACCGCCGCCAGTGTTATTTGGCCCAAGTTGACGTTGGCTTGCTCGTAAACCTCGCGTTTGGCCGTGTCCTGAAAATTATCGTCGTCCCATTCCAACTGACCGCAGGGAATATCGAAGGTGCGGCCACGTTTTATGCCGAGGATTTTGCCTTCGTCGTCAAAGGCAATGATTTTGACGCTTCTTACCCGTTCAGCATCGAACGGAAAGACAGGCTCATGGTACGTTTGCTCGATCTCATAGCCTTTAATAATCGTCGTCGTTTTGTATGGGCCTGTCATGTCACGCATCCATCCACTTGAGTTCGACCTTCGCCAAGCCGTAGGCCATCCGCCAATGGTTTTGGATTTCGTCGGAGGAGAAGCCTTTGTCTCTAAGATCGTCGGGGCGGCATTTGCCATTGTTTTTCAGGTGTTCGACGATGGCGGTCGCCATGCGCTCACAGGGCGCAAAGAGGTCTTCATCGCCTTGAAGTTGGGCAATCAGCATGACGGCCCCACGGAGTGGTTGATTTCCTCATGCAAGAAATGCTCGGTTTCGTCCGCCATCATCCTGTCGGTGGCATAAATGCGATGGCGTTGAAGGAGGCGGTTGTAAATGTGCCGTAAAAGGACTTTGTCGGTTCTCAACGCATCAAGTTTGCCAATTTGAAGCTCGCCTTCTTTCAATTCCTCGATCATTCGGTCGAGCGCGGCAGTGTCGATGGCATCGTCGGGAGCGTTGTCGATGAACAAATCGGGGTGCGCCGTATGGCAGAAGGCCTCAATCAATCCTGCCAATGCCATCGCCCGTTTTGCGCCATCCTTTTTGGCGCTTTCGCCCATCACCACAACGGCCAGAAAGCCGAGGGCAGTAAAAAGAATCTTTGAATCCGTGCGCGTCATAAAAAACTCTTTGGTCAATGTTGATATGACCAAATGCGCGGATTTATCAGGGGAAAACCACGAGTTAATTAGGCGTTTTTCGGCGGGTTTGTGTCGAATTTCGACAAAACAAGTTGGCTGAATCTGAATTTGTCGATTATCGACATCTACCTGTTGTTTTTGAGAATGATGAATAACTGTGCGGCAACGACACGGCACGACGGCGGGCATGAATCAAAAACGCGGCCTAGGGCCGCGTTATCGAATTCCGTTAATTTAATTTTTATCGCATGCTCACGCGCTACGCGCCGTTAACGGCATGGCTTCAGCCCACAAAGCCAGAAATTGAGCGCGATAGGTACAAGCTGTATTTATCGACGCGACGACGATAAACCGAAATACTGAATCATCGTCAAGCACATGAACGAACTTGTTGCCATACACATAGAACGGCATCGGACTAAAACTTTTATCCGCAATCGTCCGAAACTGAAATTGTGGAACATTCAACGCCACTTCGGCGTCGTGGGGCAACAGGCATTTCACAGTTGCAAATTTCCCAAGGCGCGTAAGCTGATCGGTTGCATGAGGCCCAATCGCTCCGCAGGAGTGCGCCAGCATCTGTTGCGACGGCATCATGGTTATGATTTCGCCGCCCTTTGCGCTGATGGTTTGGCGCATGTCCTCAATAAGGAGATCGGCTCCGGCAGCGCCCCGATAAACGTCTGTGTCCTTGCGGCGGCGTATGCCTTCATCTTCGGTAAATTCCACTCCCGCTTTTTCAATCGCTTGACGAATAATGTCAGCCGTTCTGCCGCGCGGAACATAGCCCATTTCCATGTTGCGAATGGTCGTTATGGCCAGCCCCGATTCCTGAGCCATTTGCTCCTGCGACCAACCGAGCATCGCTCTTGCCGCTTTAATTTGTGATGAATGCAAATGGTACATTTTTTTACCGTTCTATAATCAAAAGTCTTGGAATCGTCAGTCGCTAAACCGTGACTTCGTTATTTTCCGCGCCGTCCGGCGCGCCGCCATTTTCTGATTGAACGGAAGCCTCGCCGGATTGCAATGACTTATCCCTCAAGATTACGCCGTGTTCGCTGAAGAATTCGACGTTGTGATCGAGAAACACACGCACGATTTTTTCAACCGTTGACGATTGTGGGATAAATATTCCCTTTTCGATGTTCCTTATGGTTTCGGCGGAAATGCGAGCGATCTTTGAGGTTTCCGACCGGCTCCAACCTAACATGGCTCTTGCGGCTCTTAGCTGAACCGGCGTTATTAGGAGCTTCTGTTTTCCGAGCATCGGCATGGGTTTTTCAATTCATAAGTTCGTTGACGCGCAGATCGACAAGAAACTGGATGACCTCGTCATAATCATTTTGATCCAAACTTCTGATGTCTTCGACGCCGAAGGCCGTTTTAATGATGGCAAGAACAGTTTCTTTGGCTGTGTCCTGAGTATGAGAGACATAAGCGATCATTGAGGCGACCGACCTCATTTCATTTGGATTGAGGTTGCCGTCCGCGAATGGTCCGTCGCCATAGAAATCCGAATATTGAACGGTTTGCTCGTCGCCGTTTTCGGCGTTTTCAAGAGCGGCGCGTTCCGATCGCTGTAAATTTGGTTTGGACATGGTGTTTTTCTTTCCTAAGATTAGGCGGCAGCAAGTTCCTTTTCAGGTGTGTTCTGCATGAAGGCCAGCCAGCGATCTTCAAGGGATACCGGGCCAAAGTGACGAATGCCCATATACCGCTCCCAGTTTTCAAGGATGGCTTGGGCGACGATTTCGCCGTGACGGGCTGTAAATGCTTCAAATTCCTTCATTTTATACCTCTTTTGAATAACCATAGAAAATGAAACCTTGCTTTCTTATTTTGGCAATGTAAGGGATAATTCCCATGAAAACAATAGCATTATGATACCATTGGTATCACTTTGAGATACTGTTTTAACGATTTTTTTAACTATAATCTGATATTATTTGGCATTGAGCAATGAACGACGCTACCAAATAGAGGGAACAAGTTGCCTACAGTTTGCACTTAACCATATTTTGCCCTGTTCACTCCGTCGCGTAATGTGATACGGGTGGTATCAGAATTTGAAAAAATATTCAGGTCTCAAAGAGGGTTTATGACGCCAAGTGGGAAACAAATCATTGCAGCACGTTCGCTGGCTGGATGGAAAAGACCTGATCTTGCTGACAAATCGGGGCTTAGCACTGCGACCATACGCACCCTAGAAGATGAGACAAAGAGGCCCAAGGGAGAAACAATCGAGAAAATTGTCACAGCATTCCGCAATGTTGGCATCGAGTTCACTGAAAATGACGGTGTGCGGCGAATGCCAATGGGCATTGACGTTTTCCAAGGCCCACAGCGTTTCGAAGAATTCATGAGTTTTACATACGATTATCTAGAGCAGTACGGCGGTGAAATCTGTATCTCCGTTACAGATGAACGATACCTCCAGCGCACACGGAAAAATCTCGACACGCACAGAAATAAAATGGTCGAACTCACAGCGACGGGAAAAATTAAAGGGCGAATCTTGGCGTCCGAAGGCAATTTTATGACAACATGGGCACAACTGCGCCGCCGTCCGCTTAAGTCAAATATGCCACACATCTCCTTTTTTGTTTTCGGCGATAATTTGGCGCTTATCGCGTTCGATCATCACAAAACGCCGCCTTATGTTGCTCTTCATAAATCAAGCCCATTCGCGGAGGGTTATAAAAATGACTTCGACGCAGCATGGGAACAAGCTGAGGTCATTGAATGAATAACGCCTCATCAATTACCAAAGCGATTAATACGCTTGACGTGATCTATAAGACACTCTGCGCGGATGATCCCTTTGAACTAGATGCAATTATCGAAATTCGTACGCAAGCACTTACGGGCGACGACCGCAGATTTTTTACGGCTGACCCAGTGGAAGAACTGGGGCGCACACGTGACGAGTGGGCTGCCGTCTATATGGAAACATGCGATAGAGCTGCTGTGGGAGCATTTGTCGGAAACCAGTTGGTTGGCATTATGACCGTAACTCGCCTTAAAGACGATACAACCGGAAAGACGGCCTACTACGGTGGAGCTTATGTCCTCGAAGAATACAGGCACACCGAAGTGCCGGGAAGATTGATAACAATGCTCGATCAATGGGCCGTGGAGAACGGCTGTGACAAAGCAATGTTCACAATACATCCTAAAAAGGCTGATTGGATTAAAACTCAGCGCAGGTATGGAGCCAAAGTTGTTGGCAAAAAGAGCGTGGCTTATGCTGACGGCTCTGTCGGCTCGATAAGCGTTCTGATGCGCCCATTGCGTCCCACAAACAACAACGCCATTGTCGAAGGATTCCCTGCACAGGCCGCAGCCTTGCATTAGCTAATTGTGGGGTAGGTTCACTGCTTTCTAAGCTTCACGACCTTGCCGCTCGTAGGCACTTGAGGCGTCGCGCAGTATCTATCCCATGCGTCCATCATCTGACGGCGTTTGTCGAACAGGTCGCTCCGGCGATAAGCAGCCTCCACCTTGTCGCCTACAGCATGAGCCAATGCCGCCTCTGCAACCTCACGGGCAAAGTTTGTCTGTTCCGCGCACCAATCACGGAAGCTGGAGCGAAATCCATGAACGGTTATGTCCGTCCGTTCCATGCGCCGGAGCAACGCCAGCATTGCCATATTGGAAAGGGGCATATAACGCCTTGTGCTTGTAAATACCCATTTGCAGGGCGCACCATTTTTGACCTTTTGCGCCGCGTCCTGTTCTTTTCTAATTTTCTTGAGAATATCCAACGCTCCTTTTGATAAGGGAATGCGGTGTTCTCGCCCAGCCTTGATCCGGTTGGGGGGGATTGTCCAAAGCATCTTTTCAAGGTCGATTTCATCCCATGAAGCGTTTACAGCTTCGCTGGTACGGCAAGCCGTCAGGATCGTGAAGGCCATAGCCAACGCCGCCGTGCCTTCTTGCGCTTTCAAGGTGTCCATGAAGTCGCCAATCTTGTCATAAGGCAAGGCGGGCTGATGTTGGATGCGCTGGATTCTTGAACGCTTGAGCAATAGATTTTCAAGGTGGCCGCGCCAACGCGCCGGGTTTTCTCCCCTCCGATATTCTCGCGTGGCCGCCCAGTCCAAAATAACTTCAATCCGGCCACGTAAACGGGAGGCAGTTTCAGGACGTGCCGTCCACAGGGTTTCGCCTTTCCCAAATGTCTTTTTCTTTTGCTCAAAAACTTTGGTAATCAGGGCGAGATCAATATCCTGCACGGGCAGATCGCCCATGATCGGATAAACGTAGGTTGCCAGCGTATTGGGCCATTGCTGGGCATGTTTGGCGTTACGCCAGCCCTTTTCGTGAGCCTCTATATAGGCCTCGGCACATTCCTTGAAGGTTTTTGACTTCGCATTATCGACCTTTTCCTGCGTCTCGGCATCGTCACGTGCAGCGATAGGGTCTATCTTGTTTGATAGCTGTTTACGGCAAACTGTGGCCTTGTCCCGCGCTTCGGCCAGCGTCAGGGAATGAAGTGCGCCTAAGCCCATTTCCCGTGCGTTGCCATGTAGCATGAAACGGAAAACCCAAAATTTGCCCCCACCCTCCTTCACTCGCAAGCAAAGTCCGCCGCCGTCCGAATACAGCCCCTTTTGCTTGATCCGCGAAACGGTCAGAGCCGACAGTTTGCCAATGGTGCGCGTCATGGTCAGCCTCACAAAAATAGTCCCACAAATCGTCCCACGAACAAGAGCTTGATAAGGCGGAACGTAATGGAACGACAGGAGGCAGGATAATCCATTATATGCAACGAATACAAGATAAATATAGCATATATGGGTCAATGTGGTTTTGTGGGACGCTACTAATACGGCGGACACCCCATCCGCCATTAGATTTTCTTAGCGCTCTTGCGCTAAGAAAATCTTATGTCCGCCAAACCTGTCACGCGCTGACCGCAATGTCAGTGCATGATAAGGCGGGTTGTTGATGTCAGCGAGTGACAGGGAAGGCGGACTTCCGACACAATCGCTGTTTAAAAATATAAAACCACCCAATGCCCTCATAACTTCAAGGAGATAAAACTATTAAAATATATGGTTAATTACTGTTCTTATATATTTTTTACTTTACAACAGGCATAAAATACAATATTGATAGTCAAATTTTTTTGCAGGATTTTTCATGAAAAAGCAACGCATCACCACTCTTATCGGATTGGGATTATTCGCATTGACAGCCCTCACTATGGTTGCTGTGCGGGTTGCAAAAAATCCCGGTATTACCCAGGCGATGGAACCTCCGTCCACTCATAAATGCCTGGGGGGGCAATGTTCCCTCAAATTAGGGACGCCCTAGCTCATCTTCACGGATTCAGCGCAGGGCTTCGTACCTTATCCCCTGCTTTAATCCCGCGTTGCGCCGCTTCCCCACCGTTAAGTTCAATAACGCTCATAACGGGTTCGTTCGACCAAAGCGGGGTCAGATCGAACGGTTTGGTATCGGGAATGATTTTGGCAATTGTGCCGTTTTGGCGCACGAACAGCATGTCCAGGGGAATGAATGTATTCTTCATCCAGAAGCTTGCGATCAGCGGATGGCCGAAGATAAACAGCATCCCGGAATCCCGCGGCACCGAGCGGCGAAACATCAAGCCATATTCGAGTTGCTCCGGCGTTGTCGCCACTTCGACATCGAAGGTTTGAACCGCGCCGTCCGTGCGCGTAATGGTCAGCGTCGAGCGAGGAAATACTGGGCTATCGCCCCCGGCTTTGCTGGAAAAAAATAGGATACAAAGAAGAACCGCAACAACCGCCAGAACAAAAACCACAGCAGTATAGAGACGTGCTTTTTTCATGGGGTTTTGTTCGTCGTGCGTTAATTCATCCTCTCCGCCGCCACCGCATGCTCCGCCACGCCGTTGCCGTGCACGCCGAGCAATTTCAGTTTGCGATGCAGGGCCGAGCGCTCCATGCCGATGAAGGTTGCTGTGCGCGAGATATTGCCGCCAAAGCGTGTAACTTGCGCCAGAAGATATTCGCGCTCGAACATTTCACGCGCGTCGCGCAAGGGCAGCGTCATGATCTCCCCGCCCTTCTCCCACCGCAGCACGTTCGGCGTTGTCGCCGTGATTTCGGGCGGCAGCATATCGGCGCGGATGATCTCGCTGGATTCGCCGGGAGCCATGATCAAAATCCATTCCATCGCGTTCCGCAACTGGCGGACGTTGCCGGGCCAGCTATAAGCCTGAAGCGCGGCGAGCGCGTCTTCCCCAAGCGTGCGCGGCGCGAGATTGGAGGTTTCGGCGGCGCGAGTCAGGAAATGCTGCGCCAAATGCGGAATATCTTCGCGCCGGTCAGACAGCGCAGGGATCACTATCGGCACAACGCTGAGCCGGTAATACAAATCCTGCCGGATGCGCCCGGCTTGCATTTCGACTTGCAAATCCTGATTGCTGGAAGCCACAACACGCACATCAACCTCAACACGCGTCGTGCCGCCCACGCGCGTAAAAACCTGTTCTTGCAGTACGCGGACGATTTTGCCTTGCGTTTCCAAAGGCATGTCGCCGACTTCGTCCAGATACAAAGTGCCGCCATGCGCTTGCTCAAAAAGGCCGACCTTGCGGCCGCTTCCATTGGCCTCGCCTTCTGTGCCGAAAAGCTCCACTTCGATTTGATCGGGGCGGAGAATGGCGCAGTTGATGACGACAAATGGGCCATTCGCGCGCTTGGAGCGCGCATGAATCACACGGGCGACGATTTCCTTGCCGACGCCCGATTTGCCGATGATCATCACCCTGCTGCCCGTCGGCGCCACGCGATCGATCAGTTGGCGGACCTGATTCATGGCGCCCGATTTACCGACGAGTTCAAGGTCGGCGCCGGCGCGGAATTTCAGTTCCTGATTTTCGCGTTTGAGCCGCGCGGATTCCAAAGCATGCCGCACCTGAAGCACGAGCCGGTCGGCTTTGAACGGTTTTTCGATGAAGTCATAAGCGCCGCGCTTGATGGAAGCGACGGCAGTTTCGATGTTGCCGTGGCCACTGATCATAATAACCGGCGTCTCCGGATGATCGCGCACGATGGCATCCAAAAGCTGCATGCCATCCAATCCGCTGCCCTGCAGCCAGATATCGAGAATGACCAGGCTGGGCCGCCGTGCTGCAATTTCGGTTAAGGCCTTTTCGGCTGTGTTCGCCTTACGTGTTTTGAGGCCTTCGTCGTTCAGGACTCCTTCAATAAGAAGGCAAATATCCGTTTCGTCATCGACGATAAGAATATCGTGTGACAAACTGCGGTCTTTGGAGACTGAACTCATTCCTGCACCATATTTTTATACCCGCTTTAGAATCGGCGGGCCCGATTCCAGCCTATCAGACTTTTCCTTATCCGACAAAAGGGCATCGTCTGGACTCGGTTGCTTTATTGGCCAAATCATTCTGACGATCGAGCCTCCTCCCGCACGATCCGCCAATTCAAGCGCGCCTTGATGGTCTTCCATGATTTTTTTGACGATAGCAAGACCAAGCCCCGTGCCTTTGACACGCGTGGTCACGTATGGCTCCGTCAGGCGGTTGCGCTCTTCGACGGGCAGTCCTTTGCCGTTATCCTCGATGGATAAAACGATCGACTCGTCTTTTTTTTCAAGATGGAGCCGAATTTCGCCGGAGGGCAAAATCCCATTCATAGGAATAGGCCTTGCATCAATGGCTTCTGCGGCGTTCTTCAACAAGTTTGTGAGCGCCTGCGCCATTTGCCGTCCGTCGCAGTCCGCAAAGCATTTCGTGGGCGGCATATCCTGAACATAGCGAATGTCGGTGCGCCCCGCGCTCTGCATAAAGACGGTTTGGCGGCAAAGCTCGCGCAATTCGTGCTCTTTCATGACGGGCGTCGGCATCCGCGCAAAAGCCGAGAATTCGTCAACCATGCGGCCAATATCCTCGACATGCCGCACGATGGTGTCGGTGCAAATCTGGAAAACTTCGGGATCGCTTTGCACTTCCTTCGCATATTTGCGCTTCAGGCGTTCAGCCGAAAGCTGGATGGGCGTAAGAGGATTTTTGATTTCGTGCGCGATGCGCCGCGCCACGTCGGCCCACGCGGCTTTGCGTTGCGCGGATACGAGATCCGACACGTCGTCGAAGGTGACAACATAGCCCCTCACCTCGCCGCCTTGCAATTCAGAGGTCAGGCGCACCAGCAGCGTGCGCGTCGGCTGGCCGGGGCGGCGAATTTCCACCTGTCCGTCTTTTAAACGTGCGCCGCGAGGCATAGATTCCAGTAACGCATGGATCTCCGGCGCAAGAACGCTCAACTGATGCCCCGTCAGAGCTTCAGGATCAGTAATCTGGAAAAACTCGGCGGCAGGCGCGTTCATCAGATTGACGCGGAACTGCGGATCAAGCCCGATCACGCCCGCCGACACGCCCGACAGAACCGCTTCGGTGAAACGGCGGCGCAAATCAAGCTGCCGGTTGGCTTCGATCAAATCGGCGCGTTGCGTTTCAAGCTGATGCGTCATGCGATTGAAAGCGCGGCCCAACATGGCCAATTCGTCCTCGCTGCCTTTTACTTCGACGACGCGCGCCGACAAGTCGCCTGCGCGCACGCGATCCGTCGTGTTGATGAGTTCGCTGATTGGGCGCACAAGGCGCGCGGCGAAATTCAGCCCAAACCACACGGCTGCGAGCAACAACAAAAGCGAGACTACAACAAAAATCAGCGTGATCATGATCCGGATTCCGGAGCTATGCGCGCGCAGATCGCGGTATTCCTTGACGGCATTCTGGGTTGCCGCCATGCGCGCCAAAACTTTTGGCTCGACCAGCCGCCCGACGAACAGATAAGTATCGACAAAATTATCCAACCGCAAAAGCGCGCGCACGCGGTCATCCGTATCGCTGATAAGCAGAACGACATCGCCTTGCCGCGCTCGTTCGCGCATTTCCTCCGTTATGGGTTCGAACGACAATGCGAACGTCAGGCCGGAGCGCGCCAAAATCTTGCCGGAGCCATCGAACACGATGACTTCCGTCAGCGAACGCAAATAAGCCTGCGCCGACACGATCTGGGCAAACCGCACGGGATCTTCCGAAAGCATGACAGCCTGGCGATTCAGATCGTTCGCCATCGCGAGCGCATCGGCGCGGAGCACTTGCTGATGCTCCTGAAGGTACGACTGCGCCACTTCCTGCGATTCATCGAGCGCCGTGCGTATCCGGTCTGAAAACCAGGAATCTACGCCGACATAGAAAAAAATGATCGCGAAAGCCGCGATGAGCAAAGGCGGCCCTGCTGCTAGCAGCGTGAACACGCCGACCATCCGCACATTGAGCCTAGAGCCCGCCTGATTGCGCCGCCGCCGCATCCAGACGATGAAAAGACGATGCGCCACCAACGTGCCGAGCAGCAGCAAAAAGACGAGATCCAGCATCAGAAGGATCGTAACCGTTGTGGGATCGCCGCTGAAAAACGGCGTTTGCGTCAGAGCCGCGTAAGTCGCGAAGCTGGAGGCGACAGCCAGCGCCACAAGAAGGACGGCCAGTTTACTGCTTAAACTGTTCCGGGCGGCCCAAACGGAAAGCGGGCGAATAACGGAAGGCGCGGTCATGAGCTTTGCCCGTTCCGTTTGGAGGAGCGTCCTGCGCTCAAGCCCAGTTCGCGGATTTTCTTTCGCAGCGTGTTGCGATTAAGGCCCAGAAGTTCCGCCGCCTTCAGTTGGTTCCCGCGGCATTCGGCCAATGTCACAGCCAGCAAGGGACGCTCGATCTCCTGTAAAACACGGCTGTAAAGCCCAGCCGTGGGCAGTTGCCGTTCATGCGCCGCGAAATACGCGCGCAAATGATGCTCGACGGTGGAGGAAAGGCCGGAGGTTGGAGATGTTGATTGGTCCATGGCTATACGAACATCCTGTTGTGTCATTCCCGCGAAGGCGGGAATCCAGCGGCCCGCGTCTGCGGGCCGTATGAATCCTGACAAAGACTCATGCGCTCGCTATCGCTCGCAGCTGGATCCCCGCTTTCGCGGGGATGACATTTGATAGCTTGTTGTATTATCTGTTCGAAAAACTCGTCAATCATTCCCCTCACCTTTTCCGCGTCATCGCACGTATTGACTGCGGCACGGAATTCGGCGGCTTTCGGCAGGCCCTTGCTATACCAGCCGATATGCTTGCGCGCGATACGCAGGCCCGTATACGTGCCGTAATACGACAGCATGGCATCCAGATGATCCGCGACAATCGCTCGTTGTTCTGCCAAAGACGGCGACGGCGCGGCAATTCCCGTTCGCAGATAATCCATCACCTGACGCAAAAACCACGGGCGGCCATAGGTGCCGCGCCCGATCATGACGCCATCCGCGCCGGACGCCGCCAGCGCCAGCGTTGCATCGGAATTATCCCGGATATCGCCATTGGCGATAACAGGTATTTTGACCGCATTCTTGATAAGACGAATAAGACTCCAGTCCGCCTGCCCTTTATAAAACTGGCAGCGCGTGCGCCCGTGGATCGTGACCATTTTAATTCCGCAATCCTCGGCGATTTTGGCGAGGCGCGGCGCATTCATGTTTTCACGATCCCATCCCAAACGCATCTTGAGCGTAACCGGAACTTTGACCGCATTGACGACAGCCTTAAGAATACTGGCCGCTAGCTTCTCGTCGCGCATCAGCGCCGACCCGGCAAAGTTATTGACGATTTTTTTCATCGGACAGCCGAAATTGATATCGATGATCGGCGCGCCGCGATCTACGTTGAGCCTCGCGGCTTCGGCCATGACCTCCGGCTCGGTTCCCGCCAGTTGAACGGCCGTGATCCCGGATTCATTCGCTTGTCGCGTTCTCTGCAATGTCTTGCGGTTTTCGCGTATCATCGCGTGAGAGGCGATCATCTCCGACATGACAAGCCCCGCGCCGAACTTCTGCACCAGCTGACGGAATGGCGCATCAGTCACGCCGGCCATAGGAGCCAGAATGACGGGCATGTCGAGCGTCACCGATCCAATGCGGATCGGGCTCAGGCGTGAGGTTATATTATTGGGAGCGTCAAACATCCGGTTGCCTAAAATTTAGGCAACTGTAGCCGTACCGTTAAGCACAGGCAAGCATCGATTGGAACTAGGATTCTAGGCGGTTCTGGAGCAAACGCCTTACGTTGAAAACATACCCTCGATTTCTAGGCACGTCAGGCTGGCCGAAAATATCTTGCAAAAGCTTGTTTGTTTCAGAACGCTGCGGGGAATTGTTTGGAAAAGACTTTATAACTTTTATTATTGTGTTCATTAATCTATTAATGGAATCTATTGCGTCATTGCAAAGACTGTATGGATTGTTTCTTATTGAACAATTATGAATATTATTCAGTAAAGATGTTTCCTGTTCCCTCAGGCTGTTCAAAAAAACGACTTGTCTTTCGGCCTTGTTGCGAGGAAGACGCCTTATTCTCTCCTCAATTTTCCTTTTGGAAAGCCTTGAGAGCGTAAAAGCATTATCGATCAAAGTTTCGAATTCCTGATCCATCAACCGCTTTCTCCTCGAAAAATATATGTTTAAATTTTCGACTGGAGAGAAATAACATTCGGTTTCGCGAGCAACAAGGCTTGGTTTTTGATTTTTTTCGTTACTAAGGAAACCCTTGCATTCCCACCCCTGTCCACTATTTTCACAAAAACAGAAAGTCATCCATGCCCACATGCACAGCCCTTATCGTCGCCGCCGGTTCCGGCAACCGCTTCGGCGGCCCGGTTCCGAAGCAATATCAAATTGTTGGCGGCATGCCGATCTTGCGCCGGAGCGTGATGGCATTCCTCGGCCATCCGCATATCACGTCTGTTCGGGTCGTCATTAATCCCGAACACCGCAGTTATTATGACGAAGCCGTGGCGGGGCTTGACCTGCCTCCTCCCATCACCGGCGGCGTGCTGCGGCAGGATTCCGTGCGACTGGGGCTTGAGGCTCTGGCGCTTAAAGATAAACCCGATTTTGTGATGATCCACGACGCGGCGCGGCCCCTCATCGATGCGCCCACGATTACCGCCGTTCGCAAGGCGTTGGATCATGCCCAAGGCGCGATTGCGGCCAAGCCCCTCGTCGATACGCTGAAACGCGGCGACGGCGACAGGATCGACGCCACCATCGACCGCGCCAACCTGTGGCAGGCGCATACGCCCCAGGCTTTTCATTTTGACGCCATTCTGGCCGCCCACCAGGCCGCCGCTGGAGACAAGTTGACCGACGATGCCGCCGTGGCGGAGAAAGCAGGCCTTGCCGTGACCCTCGTTCCTTCCAATCCCGACAACATGAAAATCACGAATCCCGACGATCTTGGCCGAGCCGCGCGCCTTTTGGGCCAGAATTTCGGCGACATCCGCACGGGCCTCGGCTTTGACGTGCATCGCCTCATCCCCGGCGACACGATTACCCTTGGCGGCCTCGCCATCCCCCACAACCGCAAGCTCGAAGGCCATTCGGATGCCGATGTTGTGCTCCACGCCGTTGTGGATGCGCTGCTTGGCGCGATGAGCGCGGGCGATATTGGAGTGCATTTCCCGCCCAGCGATCCGCAATGGAAAGGCAAGGACAGCGGCCATTTCGTGCGCCACGCCGTGCAGATGATCAACGAGCGCGGCGGGATCATCGCTCATGTGGACGTGACTCTGATCTGCGAGCAGCCGAAACTAGGGCCGTATCGCGAAGTTATGCGAAAGCGGATGGCTGAATTGCTGGAAGTCGAGCTCGACCGCGTCAGCCTCAAAGCTACAACGACGGAACGCCTCGGCTTCACAGGCCGCGAAGAAGGCATCGCGGCGCAAGCGGTGGCGACGGTGCGGTTTTCTTAGGATAAGGGAATTATTTACGCCGCCGCGATCACGTCAACCGGAACCTGATCGACCAGATAGCGGATAGCCGCTTCATAGTGCTCGGCTGGAAGGCATTTAACATTAGGAATGCTGAAATGATCGGCGAACTGCCGTTCGACACGGAATTCATTCTGTTTGGAAATATGGGCCACATACTTGATCAACGCCGAAATCGACAAAAGCTCGCTAGCATTAACGGCTTTCACGGCGGTTTGATCGTACTTCATCCAGTTTTCGACCTTCATTATTCGCATCCTTAATATAACCATTATAGAAAAACGCGTTTTTTAAAAACTGAAACCGGACTATTTGTTTATGGCGGCCTTTTATGAAGCCTAAACAATGAGCTTCGCCACCCTCACCTGACTTTATACCTTACCAATAGGGGGTAAGTAAATACCAAAAAATAGTTGCGCGCGATTTTTTTATAGTGTATGAAACGTTAACGAAGCGATACTGTCGATTTCGTGAAGGGTGGCGTGAATCTGAAAAAAAATGCAATGAAAGTAATCCGTGTCTTGAATTAAGCATGCCAAAAAAGGTAAGTCTCTTACTCAATATCAATGAGGTTAGTTGTTAGAAATGATCACCGCCGCCCAATTACGAGCTGCACGAGGTTTGCTGGACTGGACAAGGGCCGAACTGGCGAAGGCCGCAGGCATTTCGCCGGAGACGATAAAGAACATCGAGCACGGCACCTTCAAGCCTCAGGACGCAACGGCAGAGGCGATTGAAAAGGCATTTGCGGCGCATTATGTAGTGTTTCTAGAAGATGAAGGCGTGAGGAAGAAAGGTTATCAAATAGTCACCCTTGAGGGTGAGAACGTATTTTTCCGTGTCCTTGATGATGTCATTGCCACGATGCGCAACAAGCCAAAAGCAGAGGCACTTTTTACTTGTGTTAACGATCGGCTGTCGCCACAGGTTGTCATCGAAAATTATCGTCGGTTGCGTAAGGAGGGAATCGGCATGAGGTCACTCGTGAAAGAAGGCGACACATATTTTATGGGGGATATTAATGAATATCGTTATTTACCTTCGGAGTTTTTTGTGAACACGCCTCAAATTATATACGGAGACAAGATTGCCACCATGCTTTACAGCGAGGGGAAAAATCAGGAAATTATAAAAAGTGCGCTGATTGCGCGCAACGCATACGCCGCGGAAGCGCAGAGAAACCTGTTTAATTTCATTTGGTCGGTTGCGGAAAAACCAGAAAAAACCGAAGCAACAGTTTTTTATGACAAGTGAGCCAAATGAGCGAACAACAATACATTGTTGATGTCAAGAACGGTGCCGGATGGCGCCGCTATGAAGCGCTGCGTATTCTCGTCAGTGTGGGGCAGGCCTATCACAACGGCACTAAGCTGCAAGCTGTCATTGACTGGGTTAATAAGAATACGAATCAACTTCAAGCCGTGCAAATTGCTGTGAACGACCTTTTGCAGGGCTGGAACGCCCTTGCTAACGGCGTTGGCGGCGGTAAAGCATTTTATGATGCAGAAAAAAATGGCGATGAGTGGTTAAAGCAGCATGACGGTATGCTGCAATCTTTCAAGGTAGCTTCTGTCACTATAACTCGTTGGGGATTTTGGCTTGAACATCCGAACTATCCTATCACTGAACAAAGACTCGCAGAACTCATTGCGGATACTGAGAATGGATTGAAGGATTCTATTCGACTGGCAAGCGAACAGATTCTTGAACGCCGACTCAAACATACGGATGTTCCAAACAAGGACCGATTCCTTGATTACTCTCGGCAATTCATCAAAGAAGAGATTGTCGTGCTTGCATTAATGCACAACGAGCCGGTTATACATCAACAACCCAACGTAAAAGCGGCAGACGTATATCCAGGAAGCATTTTGCCCTGCATGGATTGGTTTCGGAATCCAACACGCGTTTTGCCTGATGAATTAGTGTCTCTCAGAGACCGCTATTTTTGTCGTGTCGATTTCCACAGACCGAAAATTGTCCGCGACGCCAGTACTCTTGGGCTTTCCGGCAGGAATGGAAATTTGGTAGTGGCTAAAGTAGCCTAAACGATTAAAACACTCAGATACAAACCCTAAGGGGAGTTTCGATACAATCAACCACGAACCCCAGGAAGAACATAATTAGCGCACAAGATTGCATGGGCATAGTTGGTGTTGTCATCAATATATCCTGCTACGCGAGAGTCCAGTGGCAACGCGAATATGCCAAGGCTGTGAGCTATTCTGCCCTAAACCTATTGGGTTCGACTTTTTTGGTTATTTCCCTATTTCACACCTGGAACTTAGTGTCATTCATAGGCAATTCTACGTGGGGATGTATAAGCCTCTACGGTCTCTATCGCTGCTTGAAATACATGCGCCATCATCAGGAAATCCCTGCCCCGCAGCCGGAATTCACACCCTGAGGAGGATTAACCATACCAATTTGTCCGTCCTTCCCTTGTGGCAGTGTAATGCAGTGTAATATCGTAATATTTCCCAAAAGAGTGCATGAAAGTATTTCTGACCTTGCTTTGCGCTGAATTTGCCGTATAAAACTTTCAAGCAGTCATATTTAAAGCTGATAAAGGCCCAAACATTAGGGGATTCACAAAAATGCCAAGGTATAGAAAAGAAGTCATATCCGACGCGGAATATCGAATGATCCCCAGCGTAAAGGATGTATATCCTGAAAGCAACCGCAAGGGTTCTCGACCATATCGATTCACTTTTGGAGATAGGGATAAGACTCCTGCGGAAGACATAGAGAAGCGACTTCATATCTTTCAGGAAGCGCTTTTCGAGATCGGACTTGGTCTTGCAAAAGATTCCGGGAACCCGCGTCTTGATTTCGATTGGGATCCCAAAAGGTATGAAAACGATTCCGGACGATTCGAACGCCCTCCCTTTTGGTACACTGATTACGTCACCGAATTTTCAGAAACACAAAGTTATGTCGATTATAGAAACTCAATGCCGGAACCGGCTCGTCAAGCATTAGACGTGATTGTCGGCCAGGCTCGCGAGGAAAGTTATTTTAGTGAAGAGGCGCGAGACAATCATGGAAATATCCGCAGAGAACCGGGTAAGGGCTATACACCGAGTAAGCTGGCAGCTGCTTTAAAGGAATTGTGGAAACACAATATCCTTCTGGATTCACGCTTAACCGAGGCTGAAGACTTCTTTTTGTGCGGCATTGGCGGCATTGAGATACCAACCCGGAAATCATCTATGCAACGCGAGTTTGCACAGCTTAGAAGCAATCTGGAATGGATGGCACATCCAGAGAACGCTCCACGCATTGCGCTGGCATTCTTTTATTCCCGGTTGGCGCAACATCTCGGTGAAAGCGACCCAAAGGCTCTGGATGCGGCAAGATTTGTCGCGGCAAGGCTTATGGAAAATGAAGACCTGGGGCCCGAAGTCATCATGGAGGCGGTACAAGCTCCATGGCTTCGACGGGAGCCCAAGATTGAGGCCGCTGTGCCGTCGCGCCTGTCTGTCGCGAATCTGATCGTCGTCGCCGCAAAACTCATAACAGCGGCTCCTAAACCTTCCGCGCCGCCATACGATGTTTGGCCCGGCTTGCGTGAAGTTTCGGCTCTACAAAAATCAGCCCCAAGGATGCTTGAGGATTATAAGCGTTTGCGCTCGGGTAGCTGGGCGAGGCAAGAGCTTCAGAATCTTGACGACTACCTTAGAAAGGACGTTAAGTCGCAAAAACCCGAGCAAAATGGCCCCGAACTTCAGCAATAACATACCGTTGCTTCAGTAACTCTGGCTTCCACTGTGGGACGAAGCCTGGTGAATTTTCACCCCACCTCTAACTCCCCCACCCTCAAAGTCCGCCCGTCCGGTTTGCGGATGAACTCAAGCTCCGCGCCATCGGCGACCGTGCCTTTCGTCACGAACGGAAAGCAGAATGCGAGCGACTCTTCGCTTGCGCCCGAATGTTCGCCGATTTCGAGGCGCACTTTGAGCACGCGGCTGAAGCCTTCTTTTTCGGCTTGCCTTTCGATGATGCGCAAGATGCTCTCGCAGAGCGACATTTCATGCATAATTATCTCAAACCAAACTCGCGATAAACGCTATCTGTGACACCCTGCAACGCCGCCGCCACCTCCGGCGTCAGGGGCGCGCCGAAGGCGAAATCCCGGCCTTCGATGCCGTAAATAATGAGGCGATCGGGCAACCGGCCCAATTGCCGGGCCATTTCCACGGCCTCGGCGAGGCTGAACAGATGGCTTGAATAACGGAATGTGCCGCCGCTAAGCCGGTCGGCCTCGGCATCGAAACGGCGAATGGTGCCGACAGCGGTGCCCGATTTCATCGCATCGACGATTACGACAAGCCCCGCGCCTTCCCAGATATCCATCAGCGACGCGCCCTCGCCGCTATGCGGTATGACCTCGACGCCGCGTTGGCGCAAGGATTCATCCGCCGCAAGCGTTTCCGCGAGCATAGGCCCTACCCCATCGTCACCACGATCGCGGTTGCCTATGCCGAAGAAGATGGATTTTTTGATCGTGGACACTGTCGTTTTCCAGATTAAAAAACTTCGGGCCATCCCAGCGAAGGCTGGGATCTCATTTGCTATATAAAGAACAATACAATGGGATGCCAGCCTTCGCTGGCATGACGGACAGTTTTGCCGCCAGTAATCCCGCTACTCCCTCACCACGTTCAGCTTGAGGAAGTGGGTCGAGCAGGAGATGCAGGGATCGTAGTTGCGGATCGTCTGCTCGCAGCGCCATTTCAGCGCCTCATCGTCGAGATGGAGGTTGGCCTCAACGACGCCCAGCAAATCGCGTTCGATTTGCGGCTGGTTTTGCGCTGTTGGCGACGAAATGGTTGCTTTCTTAATCAGCCCCTTTTCGTCCAGCTCGTATTGATGCACGCAGATTCCGCGGGGGGCCTCCGTGCAACCTGTTCCAATTCCCGCCCTCGGTTTACCTTCGACGAAGGGCTGGTCCGGCTCCTCATAATTCGAGGCCAGCCTTATGGATTCCTGGATGAAGTAAACGGTCTCGACCATGCGTACGAGAAGGCTCTTGTATGGATTATTGCAGGTCGTGCCCAATCCGAGTTCCTTCGCAACCTGCTTCGCCAAGTCCGTCAACTGACTGTAATTGTTGTTGTAGCGCGAAATCGGCCCGACCAGATAAGGCTTCCCGTCCGCCTTTGTGCCGCCATGCAGAGCCGTTGAATGCTCGACGTGCGTTTCCTGGAAGTGCTTGAAGTGATCGCTTACGGGAATATCGATCCCGCGATTGCTGACGATTCTGCCCTCGACAACAGCATATTCGTCGCGATGCCGCAGCGAAACGCAATGATAGTCGTATTCATAGTTCGGGAAATCAAACGTGCCGAACAGTTTGCCGACCCCAATCGCCGCATCGAGAGCCCACTTCAACGGCTCGATCAGCGCTTGAATGTCCTTCTTGCGCGGGGTTTTGTAAAAACCGCCGACGCGGGTATTGATCGGATGGATCGCGCGGCCGCCGCCGATGACCTCCAGAATATCGTTGCCGAGCTTCTTGAGTTTGAGAGCCGTTTTGACGGCTTCGGGGTTTTTCGCTGCTAATTGCAAAACGTCGTCGAGACCAAGGAAATCAGGGGCATGCAGCATGGCGGCATGCAGGACATGGCTTTCGATCATCTCGCCGCAATACATCAAGCGGCGCAAGTCGCGGATCGGCTGAGTGATAACGATGCCGAGCGCCTGCTCCATCGCCTGCTGCGCCCCCATCAGATAGGCCATCGGGCAGATGCCGCAAATACGCGCGGTCATGTCCGGCGCATCCATATAGCTGCGGCCGCGCAGGAAGGCTTCGAAGAAACGGGGCGGCTCGAAGAGGCGGAATTTGATTTCCTTTACCACGTTATTTTTGACGACAACGCTTAAAGCGCCCTCGCCTTCAACGCGCGATAACTCGTCCACCTTGATTGTGCGTGAACCCATTGGCTGGTCCGTCTCCGGTTTATTGTCTTTGGCCACCATGATTTATTCCTCGCTTTTCCGGTCTGTCACGCTTCGCACGCCTTGCTGGCCTTGCGGAAAGCGTCGGCGTTGCCGTTGAAACTGCGGTAGAAATCGCAAACACTGCGCTTGTCCATGCCCAAGCTGATCAGCCGCTTGCTGAGGCTATCGGTATTGGGCGATTCCATCGGCCCAAAACAGCCGAAGCAACCACGATCGGTGGCCGGGCACAGATTTCCGCATCCGGCGTGAGTCACGGGCCCAAGGCAGGGCGTGCCCTTTGCCACCATCACGCACACCGTGCCGCGCCGTTTGCATTCGAAGCATTGGCTGTAATGGCTGATATTGGGTGCGCGATTGTTCAGCAGGGCATTGACGACTTCCAGAAGCTGGTACTTGTTGATGGGGCAACCGCGCAGTTCGAAATCGACCGGCACATGTTCCTGAATCGGCGTGGATGTCTTGAGGCAGTCGATATAGTCGGGATGCGCGTAAACGGCGCGGATGTAATCATCGAGATCGGCGAAATTGCGCAAGGCCTGAATGCCGCCCGAAGTCGCGCAAGCGCCGATTGTGATCAGCAACTTCGACTGCTGGCGAATTTCGCGAATGCGCTGAATGTCGTGCTCGGTGGTGATCGAACCCTCGACAAGCGACACATCGTATGGCCCATCGACCTTGGCGCGCGTCGCCTCAAGGAAATAGCCGATTTCGATGGCGCCCGTGACGGCAAGCAATTCGTCTTCGCAATCGAGCAGGCTTAACTGGCAACCGTCGCACGACGAAAACTTCCACACGGCGATAAGAGGCTTCTTGGAAGACGCGTCGGCCTTCTCTGTATCTTTGGCACCCGCCATGTTTAAAGCTCCCGAATGTTGAGTGTGTCGACGATCTTGTCGTAACGGAACACAGGACCATCCTTACAGACAAAGCCGGTACCCCACTGGCAATGGCCGCACAATCCGACCCCGCACTTCATGTTCCGTTCCATCGACAGGTAAATACGGTCCAAAGGCACGCCACGCTGTTGCAAGTTATCGACGACACCGCGCATCATGACCTCAGGCCCGCAGGTAAACGTCACCATATTGGATGAATTAAAACCGCCCGCCCCGATCAACTTTGTCACAAGGCCGACGTTACCGGCCCATGTGCCGGTCGAGCTGTCCACCGTGACCTGCGCGTTGATATCGAACCGTGCGCGCCACTGCGTGAATTCGTCCTTGAATAGAATGTCTTCCGGCGTCCGCGCGCCATACAGGATCGTCAGATTGCCGAATTTGCCGCGATTGTTCATCGCCTGATAAATGGCGGGGCGCAACGGCGCAAGACCGACGCCGCCAGCAACGAAAAGCAGATCCATGCCTTCGGCAATCTCGACGGGCCACGGCACGCCGAACGGGCCGCGCACGCCGACGATAGAGCCGGATTTTAGCGCATTAAACGCGCGAGAAACCCTGCCGACGGAGCGTGTGGTATGCAAGAGGACGGACGTATCGGAAGGATCGCCGCTGATGCTGATCGGCACTTCACCCACGCCGTAAACATAAATCATATTGAACTGGCCAGGCGCGAAATGGAACGTGCCGCCGTCTTCAGGACACAAAACTATCGTGAACGTGTCAGATAGGTTTTGCTTGATTTCCATCACGCGGAAGGGACGCGGCATCATCGGATTGTCGAGAGCCGCCGCTTCTTTATTCATGACCGCAGTTTTGCTCATGGCATGCCCCTCACTAGCCGCTGTATTTGATCGCTTTAGCTTCTTCCGTAATGTCGATTCCGACGGGGCACCATGTGATGCACCTTCCGCAGCCGACGCAACCTGAGGACCCGAACTGCTCATGCCAGTTTGAAAGCTTATGAGTCATCCATTGACGGTAACGCGACTTGGCTTCGCGGCGGATGCATCCGCCGTGAATGTAGCTGAAATCAAGAGAGAAGCAGGAATCCCAGAGCCGCCACCGTTCTGCGTGGTCGCCTGAAAGACTGGTTGTATCTTCCGTCGTGTTACAGAAACAGGTGGGGCAAACCAACGTGCAGTTGCCGCATGTGAGGCAACGCGTCGCGATCTCGTCCCAGCGCGAAGACCTCAGATTTTTTTGCAAAACCTTTTCCACATCCGGCACCATCGCCCGCCCGATCTGGCGGCGCGCGCGATCCGTGACGGATTCGGCAGCCCTTTGATCCATGCCGGAGGCTTCGCGCTGCGGCAGCAATTCCATGATCAGGCCGCCGCGCTTACTGCCCACTTCAATTACGAACTCATGACGACGGCCGTCGAGTATCTCGGTCAGGGCAAGATCGAACCCCTGGTTTTTCCCGATCTGCGGCCCCGTGCCCATCGAAGCGCAGAAGCAGGTTTTCCCGGCCCGGCCACAGTTGACGGCGACGATCAGCGATTTGCTGCGCCGCGCAACATAACCGGGATCGGCATAAGCGCTCTTTTGCGTTTCGTCTTCGTTATAGCCGAAAACTTTATCCTGTATATGGATGGCGGCCAACTCGCATGGGCGGACGCCTATAAAAGCATAGGAGGGCTCATCATCTGCATTGGGTGCTTCGACCTTGAAGCCCTTGTCGGCCTTATCCATTTCCAGCAATTTCTGCCGGGGCGGAAACAGGAATTTCTTCCAGCTTGTGGGGCCGCAAACGTATTCGAAATACGCGCCGGGCGTCCCCTTAACCACGCGATAACGTCCGCCCTCCTGCTCGTCAGACATGCCGACTGGCAGATCGAGAGGCGAGCTTACCTCTTCATAGACAATGGCGCCGTCGCGAAGGCGCGGGCCGATGGGCTGATAGCCAACTTTAATCAGGATGGTGAAGAGCGCGGCAAACCCGGCCTCGTCCAAAACAGCCTTTGTTCCCACGGGAACACCCGAATCAGTTGCCGATTTCGATGGAACTACGTGCATCCGGACACCATTCGCTTGGGTCACACCTCATGTACCAACAACATGCCCTCAGCTTCAGCCTTGATATATAAACCTTCGCAAGCTTGTTAGACTGGGGCTCGTTATGGTTAACCGCTGTCATATAGAGCACTTATTTATGAAAGGTTAAAGTATTTTTTTAATTATAAAAAAAATAAAAAAACTTCCATCTTCACCGCGCCTCTCCCAATCCGAATAATTTGTAAAAAGTGGGCCTTTCTTGCCAATTCTCATCGACTTTCACGTCCAGAAAAAGATGAACCGGATGGCCAAGCGATGTCGTCATTTCGATTCGCGCGGCGGCTCCGATGGCTTTGATTTGAGTCCCGCCTTTTCCTAAAACGATGGCGCGATGATTCGGACGAGTCACAAAAATCGTCTGGCGAATGACTGTCGAACCGTCTTTTTTGTCTTCCCAACTTTCCGGCGCGACCATCGCGGCGTAAGGAAGCTCTTCATGCAGCTGACGGAAAATTTGTTCGCGCGTAATTTCTGCCGCTAACAAACGCTCCGGCAAATCCGTCAGTTGATCGGCAGGAAATAACCACGGCCCTTCCGGCATTTTTTCCATAAGATATTTTTTTATATCTTCGACACCCTCACCTGTTAGCGCCGACACCATAAATATTTCATCGAACGCGCCGCATGTATACATATGTTCAGCCAGAGGCAAAAGTTTTGGCCGCGCGATTTTATCGACCTTATTAAGCACCAGAGTCACGGCTCGTTTTTTCTGTTTAAGTGTTGCAATTATGTTTTCCGTTTGATGATCGGGCTGACGACGGGTCGCATCGGCCAACAGCAAAACGGCATCGGCCTCGTCAAGACTCTGCCAGGCCGTTTGCACCATCGTTTTGTCGAGACGTCCCTTCGGCATAAAAATTCCGGGCGTGTCGATGAGGCCGATCTGCGTATTTTCCTTGGTTAAGAGCCCTAAAACGCGCATACGCGTCGTCTGCGCTTTCGAGCTGACGATCGACAGTTTCTCGCCAAGAAGTTGGTTAAGCAGTGTCGATTTGCCCGCATTCGGCGCACCTAAAATCGCGGCAAACCCGGCGCGCGTCGCGATTTTTTGTTTCGCATTTTTCACTGAACGCACTCCCCAAAAACGGTAACGAAAAAAACTGTCGACAACTTTCTATGGTTAACTGTCATGAAAGTATTGCATCGCCTTAAAGAATCATTAACTTGGATAATAATATTATGCAAAGTGTTCCTTCTCGACTCGCCTTTTTAAAAAAAGGATACGGCAGGAATGGAAAAACAGGGCGAACGCCTTCATTTTTTTCAACCGTATCATATTACGGCTTTTGCTATCGCCCGCGAACAGGTTGGCTCCCACCCCCCTTCTCCCAAAGTCGACAAACAATTTGTGCTTTACCAAGCTCCTGTTCCAGCAGACGAATTTTTTGAGACCAAAGACATGGCCGCTTTAAGCGAGACTGTGCAAAAATACAAATCGAAACCTGACAGCGCAACAATTCAAGGTCTTGAAAAATTGGTCTCCTCAACGGCGGCTCTTGGAAAGAAAACAAAAAATATAGAAGCTATTCTGCTTGGCATCGAGGCACTTGAGCTTGTTCTCCAACTTTCTGACAACACCGTCAATAAAGATATCGACATTGGCGCGATTGCCAAAACTCGCGGCAAAGCCATGCGTCTCCGTAAATATCCTCAAATCAAAAATATGCTCGACGCTGAGTTACAAAAAGCAAAACAAGATATGCTCGATGCTCAGGCAAAAGAAACAGGGGAAAGAAAGCTCACTGTCGACGTCACTTACGAACAGGCTCTATACAAAGAGGCTCGATACAGTACGTTAGTAAAGATAAATAATTCCGAACGCGCGGACCATGTTGCCCGCGAATTTGAAAATTATGCCCGTCTACACGTTTTTCAACTGGAAAAATGTAAAATTAAGGGAAATTCGTTGAGTGTTATGTTGGATCTCGTAGAGCGTCTCGCCGGATTCAATCACGCACAAGCTTCAAAACTGGTTTCATTTGTTGAGACGGAAGCTTACCGTGTTAATTCAGAAAGTTGTATTTTTGGCAGCCCCGAAAAGCTTGTTTTAAAGAGACTCAGCAAACTTGTGTATAGGGCAACTACAGTTGTTGAGAACCTACAACAGGCGGACACTATGCAAGCGCAACCAGAAAAGCCTAAACAAGGCAATAGCTATACACCCTTCAAAGTGGCCCATTTACCCAGACATATAAATAATTAATCGTCCTTCACGTCCCCGCCGTCTTCGCCATCTCCCCCAACAACGCCTGAGCCGCGGCTTTTTCCGCCAGCCGTTTGGATTCGCCTTCCGCACGCGCGGGGGCTTGGCCCTTCACCGTCACCTCGATCACGAATTTCGGGGCATGCGCAGGCCCCGTGCGTTCGACGACTTTGTAAACCGGCAGCGGCAAGCCCTGCCCCTGCGCCCATTCCTGCAGCGCCGTTTTGGGATCGGCGGGCGTTGTTTCCACGATCGTTGTTTGCCGCCAGTATTTCTGGATGAAACGCCGTGCCGGCTCAAGTCCGCCATCGAGATACATCGCGCCAATCAAAGCCTCCATCGCATCCGACAGCGTGGCGATGTTCTTGCGCGCTGCGCTGGCTTCTTCGCCGTGCGCGAGGCGCAAATGACGTTCCAACCCGATCTCCAGCGCAATCGCCCGCAAGGCGTCGCGATTAACGAGCGACGCGTGACGCTTGGCCAGATCGCCTTCGCTGGAATCCGGGAACAGTTCATAAAGCCAGTGCGCGATCACGAGTCCCAGCACGCGGTCGCCCAAAAATTCCAGCCGCTCATAGGGCGTGGTGCTGTTCTTTTTCCGCAGCTTGAATCCCGCCAGCGACGGATGCGTCAGCGCTTCCTGCAGCAGCATAGGATTGGCGAATTCGTGGCCTAGTTTTGCCGTCAGTTCGTTTGTTTTCGCTAAAGCCGGCATGGCACGCATACCCTTCAGTGAATTTTCATGAACAAGCGGCCCCACCTCACCGCCTCAGGCCAGTCCCACAACTCCCAGAAGTGCGTGTGTTCTTCAAGCGAGAAGAAAATGACTTCCGCCTTCCCCACCAGATTCTCCTCCGGCACATAGCCGACGCCGCCATTGGGCGCGCGGCTATCCTGCGAATTGTCGCGGTTGTCGCCCATCATGAAATAATGATGCGGCGGCACGGTGAAAAGCTCGGTGTTGTCCAGCGGCCTCTCGCCGTCTTCCTTGCGAATGACATGCTGATTGCCGTTAGGGAAGGTTTCAAGATAATCCGTGGAGTCCGGCGCAGGCGTCAGATATTTTTCGGCCAAAGGCTTGTCCAATTTCCGCAATTCGACAGCCACGCCGTTGATATAAAGCAGGCCGTGGCGCATCTGCACCGTGTCGCCCGGCAGGCCCACAACGCGCTTGATGTAGTCCGTGCTGTTATCGCGCGGCAGCTTGAAAACGACGACATCCCCGCGCTGGGGTTCTTTATCGAAAAGCCGTCCCGGAATCGGCAAAAGCCCCCATACGGTCGAACGGCTGCTGTAGCCATACGCATACTTGGAGACGAACAGGAAATCGCCAATCAACAAATTCGGCACCATCGAGCTTGATGGAATATTGAACGGCTCGAACGCGAACATCCGGATCAAAAGCGCGATGATAATGGCTCCGAAAATCGTGCGCATCGTTTCGTCAGCTCCGTTGCTGTTTTTGTTGTTTGATGGTGGCGTGGGCATGAGTAAATCTAACTTTCTCGGATTGTTTATGGTGCTGCCTGCAGTGCTAGGCACATCACTTATCCCCTTCAAACCGATTCAGCCACAATAATTACAAAAGCCTGCGCGAGCGGCGGTTCGTCGGAGATGCTGAGGTGAATCATGGCTTTCTTGCCGGGCGGCGTTAAAACCTCCAGGTGAGCCTGCGCCCGGCCCGTTAGCTGCAATGTCGGCTGGCCTGACGGCAGGTTCACGACCCCCATATCCCGAAAATAGATCCCCCGGTTGATCCCCGTGCCGAGCGCTTTGGCGCAGGCCTCCTTGGCGGCGAAGCGTTTGGCATACGTGGCAGCCGGATTGACGCGCCGGTTCGCAATGGCTTGTTCCTCTTCGGTAAAAATGCGCCTGATAAAGCGCTCCCCATAGCGCGCGATGGTTTTTTCCACCCGCCTCATGTCGATCAAATCGCTACCAATGCCGAGGATCATTGTTAACCTAATCCTGATAAATCCCATCTAAGGGAACGACAATAGTCGCTAAAGTCGCCTTCCAACAAGAGGCATGGGACACCTACGAAACAGAATGCCATTTTACGCGCCGTAAATGGATGCTGGAGAGATTATATTCCTATGGGTGCTACCCCCCTGCCCCCCAACCGGACAGGCCGTCCACGGGGCTTATATTGCGATTTAAAGGGTGTAGGAATATTATCACACTATTTGCTATTAAGGTTAATAAATAATGTGTTTCACGTGGAACTATTTTCCTATAATCAATTTGACATGCAGTTTTTCTGCCCTTGACGCGCAGGACCTAAGTGTTTATACTATGTTTATACATCGAATCAAATGGAGTCCATCATGAGTGAAGCTATGGATTTGACCATCGCTAAATGGGGCAACAGCCTCGGCGTAAGGATTCCAGGTTCTTTGGCGAAAGCCACTGGCTTACGGGAAGGCGCTGCCGTTCGTCTCGCGGCAAAGCGCGGACGTATCGTTATTGAGCCGGTTAAGCCGAACAAAGACGACCTTGCCGTTCTTCTGGCCGCCGTCACGCCAGACAATCTTCACGAAAGCATCGAAACGGGGCCAGCTGTTGGTCGTGAAATATGGTGAAAACGGCGACGCACGCAGAATCCGGGCAAGCGCCGGATCGGGGCGATCTTGTGTGGCTCAATTTTGATCCGCAATCGGGGCACGAACAAGCGGGTAAACGCCCTGCTCTCGTCCTTTCGCCGCGCGCTTATAACGCCAAAGTCGGATTGGCGCTTTTTTGCCCCATTACAAGCCACGTAAAAGGCTATCCGTTCGAAGTTGCTTTGCCTGCCAACGGCAAAATCAAGGGCGTCGTGCTATGCGATCAAGTCAAAAATCTCGACTGGCGTGCGCGGCAAGCAAAAATTATCGAAAGAGCCCCTCCGCAGGCAGTAGCTGAAGTCATCCGAAAATTGAAGGCCTTGACGGGATAGTTATTTTGCGTTCTGAGACATTCATGCCCCTGCCCCTATCCACTACGCCGACGCCGGATGACTCAGCCACGCCGCTGCTCGCGCAATATCTGGCGATCAAGGCGCAGCATCCTGATTGCATTCTCTTTTTCCGGCTCGGCGATTTTTATGAAATGTTTTTCGACGACGCGAAAAAAGCTTCGCGCGCGCTCGACATCGCGCTGACGCGGCGGGGGCAGTTTCAAGGACGCGACGTGCCGATGTGCGGCGTTCCATTTCACGCTTATGAAAATTATCTCGCGCGGCTGATCCGGCAGGGCTTTCACGTCGCCATCTGCGAGCAAACCGAAGACCCTGCCGCCGCCCGCAAACGCGGCGCCAAGGCCATTGTCAGCCGCGAAGTCGTTCGCATCGTCACGCCCGGCACAGTGACGGAAGACAGCCTGCTCGACGCGCGCGTGGCCAACTTTTTGGCTTGTTTGACGGCGATCGGCGACGATATGGCGTTGGCGTGGCTCGATCTGGCGACGGCCACGCCGCGCACACAGACAGTTAGCGTAGCGGAACTCGGCGTCGTGCTGGCGCGGATCGATCCAAGCGAAATCCTGATTTCCCAGCGCCTGATTGAAAATCCCGATTTATTTGAAACGCTTGCGCCGTGGCGCGATCAGCTTACGCCCCAGCCCAACAGCCGTTTCGATAGCGAAAACGCGAAGCGCCGATTGCAGCAGACATACCAAGTCAGCGAATTGGCGGCATTCGGAAATTTTTCCCGCGCCGAAATCGCGGCGCTCGGCGCGCTGCTGGATTATGCGGCCCTGACGCAAAAAAGCGACCTGTCGCATCTGGCGCAGCCCCAAAATTTCAGCTCCACGAACGTTCTCGTCATGGATCCCGCGACGCGCAGGAACCTTGAATTGACCCGCACGCTGAACGGCGAACGGAAAGGCAGCCTTTTGGACGCCATCGACCGCACGCTGACAAGCGCAGGCGCACGGCTTTTGGCAGCGCGGCTGGCCGAACCGCTTACGGATGTAACGGCCATCAACAAGCGTCTTGATTCAATAAATTTCATGTTGAATCACAATGCGTTGCGCGACTCTTTGCAACAAACGCTGAAACAGACGCCCGATTTGGAGCGCGCACTGGCTCGTTTGGCCCTCGGACGCGGCGGCCCGCGCGATCTCGCCGCGTTGCGCGATGCTTTGCGTCACGCCGAAACAATCCGCAGCGCGTTGCTGGCGTTGCCGGAAATTCCGGATGATATAAAAACCGCACTTCAAAATCTCGGCGAGCATTCTGCGCTGCACGACAAACTGGACAGAGCCCTTGCGCCGGAACTGCCGATGCTGGCCCGCGACGGCGGTTTTATCGCGCGCGGTTATGCGCCGCAATTCGATGAGCTTGTGACGCTGCGCGATGACAGCCGCCGCCTGATCGCGGGATTACAGCAAAAATACATCGCTGCAACCGGCATTTCAGCGCTGAAAATCAGGCATAATCAGGTCATCGGCACGTACATCGAAGTCACGCCGACACACGCCGACAAGCTTTTAGATAAGAAGGATTTATTTATCCATCGGCAGAGTCTTGCCAGCGCCGTGCGATTTACGACCGTGGAACTCGGCGAACTGGAACGGAAAATTACGGAAAGTTCCGACAGGGCGTTGGCCGTCGAATTACAATTGTTCGAAGCCCTCGTTCAAGATGTCGTGCAACGTCTGACAGACTTGCGCCGCACGGCTACGGCGTTGGCGGAACTGGATGTCATGACGGCGTTGGCCGCGTTGGCCATCGAACGGAATTATGCCCGCCCCTTGGTGGACAATTCTCTGGCATTCGACATTAAAAAAGGCCGTCATCCCGTTGTGGAACAAGCATTAAATGAGGCGGCATTCGTTGGCAACCAGTGCAATCTGGTTACAAACCAGCGTTTATGGCTCCTTACGGGGCCAAATATGGCCGGTAAATCGACTTTTTTGCGTCAAAACGCGCTGATTGCCCTTTTGGCGCAGATGGGAAGCTTCGTTCCGGCCGAATCCGCCCATATTGGCGTTGTCGATCGGCTTTTCAGCCGTGTCGGCGCGGCGGACGATTTGGCGCGAGGCCGTTCCACGTTCATGGTCGAGATGGTGGAAACGGCGGCGATCTTGAATCAGGCCAGCGAACGAGCGCTTGTGATCCTGGATGAAATCGGGCGCGGCACAGCCACGTATGACGGGCTTTCCATCGCCTGGGCTACGGTCGAACATTTGCACGAAGTTAACCGCTGCCGCGCCCTGTTCGCCACGCATTATCACGAGCTGACGCAACTCGCGGCGAAGCTTCCTGCGCTTTATTGCGCCACGATGCGTATCCGGGAATGGCAAAAAGAAATCATTTTTCTGCACGAAGTTGCGCCGGGAACGGCCGATCGCTCATACGGGATTCACGTGGCACAGATGGCCGGACTTCCGAAAGCCGTTATCGCACGCGCGCAGGAAGTTCTGCATCGGCTGGAAAGCGAGGAAAACAATAAAAATTCCGGCACACTGGCTGACGATTTGCCGCTGTTCAGCGCCGCCCTTCCCGTTTCGCCTTCGCCGCCGATTAACGCCGAACTTGAATCATTGCTCACCGACCTTAATCCTGACGAATTGACGCCCAAGAAGGCGTTGGAGATGATTTACAAAATCAAGGCGGCATCACAAAAGCGATAGCCTAAATCCTGTCAAGAACTTACCCTTGCCACACCGGCAAAAAATTACGTGAAAAGAGTCGCTTAAAATGCGGTTAACGCTTCCCTTTTGAGTCGAACTGTTGTTAACTCCCCGGCGTTGCAACCGGACCGGCGAATCGCCGGGCCGGAGGTTTTTATGCTGCTTTCTGCGGCAAACCCGCAGCATTCGAGAAGTTGGCTTTATTCTCATAGAAGTTGAGGCGAACATGGTCGATCCTGGGAAATTTTCTAACGCACCTCCAGTCCGCACTCCCAATCGTTCCGATGCCACACCGCGCAACGCCGCGCCCAAGACTCAAAATCCGCCGCAAGTTGCCCGCACGCTCGCGCCGCCAGCCAAGCCCGCCGCCCCGAAAGTGACACCCAAACAGGCCGCTGCTCGTAAAAAACCTGCCGATTTTTCCAGCCTTCCCTTTTGGACGGGGCTTGCGCTCTCCATGCTGTGGGTGGGGATCGTAGCGCTTGCTCTCATGGGAACAAGCGCAACGCACACATTCGCCGGTCTTCCGCTTGTCAACTGGGCCATCGGCATTTCCGCCGTCATATCGCCCGTCGGCATGATCTGGATGGTCACGGCTTATCTGCAACGCGCCGCGGACGTTCAGTCGGCGGCAGAGCCGCTTCGCCGCCTGCTGATGATGATTACGGGTGAATCGGGCGCCGCCGAAATCCGGGTTCGGCGCTTTAATCAGGCTGTCAGGGAACAGCTCGATCTTCTTCGCAGCACGCAGTCCATCAATCACGGCGACCTGATGGCAATCATGGAGCGCGTGCGCCAGCACAAGAACGAATTGGAGCAATTCGAGCAGCACAGCATCTATCAGGTGAAAGAGGTTCAAGAAGTCGTCCGCCGCAGCATGCAGCACATCGAGCAGCTGATGGAGGACAAGTTCACCATGCTCCGCATCCTCGACAGCAAGATGGCGCAGACGGGCGACGGGATCGCCCAACAAACGGAATCCGTGCGCGAGCATTTAAGCAGCCTTCTGCAGGAAATCGAATCCAACACATCTCTTGTCGGCGCGTCGATCGAACATGCCATGCTCGACAGCAAGAAGCTCGCCGACACCGCGCGTTCGCAGGAAATGAGCCTGATCAGCGCCGCCGAAAGCGCTTCCGCAACATTGCAGGATCTGTCGGGCAAGATCGACACCAATATCGCGCGGTTTCTTGAGCGCGCCGGTTCCACGCGCGAGGAAGCGGAACGTCTGGCGCACGCGCTGGAAACGCAGACGCGCTCATTGGACGAGTTCAGCAACACCCTGCCCGTGCGCGTCAGCGAGGCGGAATCCGTCCTGCGCGGCGTTGCGGATCGCTTGTACGCCAGCGAACAAATGGCCCGCGAACAGGCCGCGAGCCTTGCCGAGAAATTATCAGCCCAGGTCGTCGGCCTTGAGCAGGTTCTCGACCGGTTCGGCGTGCGGCTTACTGGAATCGATGGCAGCCTGCAACAACGCCGCAACGATCTGGATGGCCTTGTCGTGCGGGTCAGCGGCGCCACGGACGACTTGGCGCAACAACTCGACAGCACCATTTCCAATCTCGGCACGCGCGCGGAAAGCAGCTTAAAGCAATTTGCCGCCGTCAACGAAGAAGCCCGCCGCGGTGCGGACGCTATCGCCGCTCATCTGGCCGAAACGGCTGCGCGTTACGACGCCGCCACGCGGCAGCTTAGCGCCGCATCCGAATCCAACAAACTGCAATGGAACGCCATCAGCGGGGATATAGGAAGCCAGTTGGCGCAATTCGACGCCTTGCAAAACGCTTCTCAGCAAGCAAGCGACGTCGTGCAGACCCGCGCGGCAACGGCGCTGCAAAACCTGCAACAGGTGCTGGAACGCCTCCTGGCCGCGCGCGACGCCACGCAGAGCGTCAGCGAAACGCTGACAGGCAAGCTGCGCGCGGCGGTGGATCACAACGAAGCCACCATTACCCGCATCAACGAAACAACCCAGATGGCCGTCCGCGCGCTCGGCGTTGCCGCTGAATCGCTGGGCCGTCAGGAAGACGATATTTCGAGCAAGAGTCAGGCGGCGGAATCTGCGTTGCGTTCGACCATCGCGCAGCTGCAGGAGCAGGCGCGCGTGGCAGAAGAACATATGCGCGAACAAAACAACGCTCTTACCGAGTTGCTTAAGGAAAACCAGGAGCGGCTGGATGCCGCCGACATGCGCCTGCAGACCTTCGCGACGCGGGCGTCAACGCCTGTCATGGAAGTCATGCAGCAGATCGAAATGAGCACGTCGAAGGGGCAAGAAAACCTGAACCGCTACAGCGATTCCATGCAGGAACAACTAAGCCGCCTGCAATTGTTCAACACCCGGATCAGCGGCATGGGCGAAGAAGTCGGCCGCGTGACCGCCGATACGTTGAATACCATCGAGCAAGTCAACAGCCGTTTCCTCGCCGTTCGCGCGGCGCAGGAAGAAACGGCGCGCAGCACGCTGGATCAATTCAGCGCGATGGCCGACCGGATTCAACGCGAGGTGGGCAACTTGGGCGATCACACGGTCAAAGCTGTCACGATCTTGCAAGAAGCTTCTATCCTGGTTGGGGATCAAGTGCAGAACGTTCAGCGCGAGGCGCTGGAATCCGGCACCAAAATTCAAACGGTCACGTCCGCCCTTCAGACCGAAGCGTCGCAAATTCGTTCCACGCTGCAAAAACAAGCCGACGATCTCAATGCCGACCTGGCGCGCGCGGAGCGGCAATTCGTGGCGCTGGGCGAGTCGCTCAAGCAGCGCACGGATGCCGCAGGCGCCTTCCTCGATCGCATGGCCGAGCATTACGAGGAAGTGACGCGCACGGCTGCCGACGAGTTCACCGCCCGCGCAAGCAAGCTTGAGCAAACGGCGACGGCAGCGCACAGCAAGGTCGAAGCCCTCAGTTCGACGTTGGCGCAACAGTTGAGCCTTATCGGCAACGGCACGACGCAACTGGAAGCTCAATCCACGCTTCTTACCGGAACAAACGGCAAAACGCTCCAGCAGTTGAGCATACTCAACGAAAAAATCGCCATCACGCAAGAAGCCATGGCCGGCGGCGCGCAGCAAACCATCGCCCGTCTGGAAGAAACCAATAGCGCCTTCCAGCGCCAGCAGAGCAGCTTAAGCGACGCGGCGCAAAACGCCGTGATCCTGATTCAAAAGGCTGGCGCGTCCTTCGGCGAACAGGCCGGTAAAATGCTCGACACCACGCATCAGGTCGAACAGAACATCCGCAGCCTCAACGCCGCGACGACGGCCTTTGCAGATCAATCGACCCAGATCCGCTCCGCGATGGAGCAGAACAATCTCCGCCTTATTTCCAGCCTCAATGAATCGGTCAGCCAGCTCGACTCCACAGGCGCCAAACTTCATTCCGTAGCCTCGGCAGCGGCGACCGATGCCGACCAGACCTCCGTGCGCTACAGCACGATGGCGCGTGACGTTTCCGAACGCATCGGCGGAAGCAGCCAGGAACTGCTTGAAATCGCCGGTAAAACGGAGACGACGCTCAACGCGCTCGGCGCCAACGTTACGCAGCAAGTAGCTTCCCTCAATCTGCTCGGCGAACAGCTGGAACTGCAGAACAACATGCTGGCAAGCACCAATGAAAATCAGCGCACGCAGCTCGTTGATCTTTTCGCAAAGCTGGGCACGGCCCACAGCCAAGCCTCGGATGTCGCCGAACGCACCATCGCGCGGCTTACGGACGCCTTGCAGCAAATTCAGCGCCAGCTTGGCGCGCTTGGCGATCAATCGCAAACGGCGCTCGCCGATATTCGTACAGCCGGTACGGGTTTTGCCGACCAGTCAGGCATGCTTCTGCAGCACGCGCAACAGGCCGAGCAACAAGCGCGCACGGTTCTTTCCGTGACGTCGGCCCTACAGGATCAGGCGCGGCAACTGCGGGAAGCGCTGCATAACGAAAACGAACGCTCCAGCGAATTGCTGAACTCCCTTCTCGGCAAAATCAACGCGGGCAACGTGGAGTTGCGCGAATTCAATTCGACGGCCGAAGTCACGCTGACCAGCCTCCAACACGGGGTCAACAGTCAAACGACGGCGCTGGGACACGTCATGCAGCAGATCATCGACCGTCAACGCAGCCTGACAACGGCGCTCGACGCGCAGCGCGATGTTTTGAACGGGTTGCTCAGCCGCCTGACGCTGGCCCAGGACGAAACGGCGTCGATGGCCGAGCGCAGCGTAGCCCGCCTGACGGACAGCACGCAGCAGATCGCCAAGCAAATGGATGTTGTCGATACGCAAGCGCAAACGACACTGGCCAGCGTCCGCGCCGCCGCTGTCGGATTCGCCGACGAGGCCGGAACGCTCAACCTCAATGCCCAGCAGACGGAACAACAGGCGCGCGGCATGCTCTCCGTTACGGCGGCTATGCAGGATCAAGCGCGGCAGCTGCGCGAATCCCTCCAGAGCGAGTCATCGCGCGTGATTGAGCAACTCAACGGCGTCATCGCGAAACTGATCGCCACCAGCGACCAACTCAAGGAACAAAGCAACAGCGTAACGCAGAGCATGGACAAGTCGGTTCAGGAATTTACGTCACTGGTCAAAACCACCAAAGATTCCCTGAATGAACAGGCCGAAACGCTCACAACCGTGACCGAAAAAGCCGAGAAACGCATGGCCAGCGCAGGCGAAAAAGTCCGCACGCAATTCATGGTCGTCACCGACGTTGCCGAACAGACCGAACATCAAGCAAACAAGCTGGCCGATACGGCTGAACATGCCACGTCGCGTCTGGCGACGCTCCGCAGCACGCTGGCGGATAGCGATAAAGACGGCCGCGATCTTCTTGCCCAAGCGGCATCGCGCCTCCATGAAGTCAAGGCGACCTTGCAGCGCGAGCTGGAAGAAGTGGCCGCACTGTCGCAACTGGCCACGCAGCAAGTGATGGCGGCAGGACAGGATTTGATCAAGCAGAGCGATGCGTTGCGCGTCAATCTGGCCACGTCCGAATCCGCCCTCACCCAGGCCGCGACGCTGGTGCGCGACGAAAGCACGCAAATTCCTGTGGTTCTCAACCGCAGCACGGCGCAAATCGTCGCCGCCGGCACGACGTTCAAGGACAAGGGCGAAGAGATCAATAAAACAATGGTCGATACGGCCGATCGCTATATCGGGGTCACGGGCGCCATACGCGATACGATGATGGATGAAGCGCGGCAATTGGATGCCGTCGCCGCCTCTGCCGACAGAACTTTGCGCCAATTCAATGAGGCTCTGGCCGAGCAGCTTACGGCAATCAAACAGGGCACCACTCAGCTTTCGGCAGAGCAAACCGAACTGGTGGAAAAAACGACCAAGACGATGGAGCAACTGTCCGCCTCCAGCGAACGGCTGGCCCTCGTCCGAACCGAGGCTCTGCGGACGACAGAGAAACTGGCAAGCGAGTTCAAGGACATCGAGTCCAGCGCCAGCGCTACGACGGTGCGGCTGTCTCAAGCCAACGAAAGCCTCGGCAAGAACGTCCTGCTTCTCACGCAAATGACCGAGCGCGCCGAAGGGCAGATGATGGGCGCCAGCCAAAACTTCCGCGAACAATTCGAGCGTGTCCGCACAGGCTTGCAAATGCAAATCGAAGACATCAACCGCGGCTTGATGCAGATTTCGGCGCAACTGGAGCGCACTGGCACGACTTTACAGACGACGACGACGGGAACCATCGCGGATGTGGAGCGGCTTGCCGGGCGCTTTGAATCCTCCAGCAAGGATATGGCCCTCCATTTGACGGATCGCACAGCGCGCATGCGCGTGGCGACGGAGGAAGTAGCAAAGCTTCTGAATGGGTTCGGCGATCAGATGGACGTGTTGCTCAACCGCCTATCCGCTGCAGGCGACGGCATCAAGAATCACGAAAACGACCTCACCGGCCAGCTTCAAACGGCGCTTTCTCATCTGAGCTCGATTGCCGAGAAGCTTGAATCAAACCGCATGCTGACCGCCGATGTCAGCGACGTGGCCATTTCGCGCCTCTCCGAAGTCGCGCGTATGATTGAAAAGCAGACGAGCGGCCTGAAGGATAATTCTGTGACCATCACCGGCCTCGTCCGCGAAGTCGGCCAGGTCTACACGGACCAGTCGCGAACCCTGAACCACAGCGTTGTTGAGGCTCAGAGCCAAATCCTCTCCATGAACAAATCCATCGATGAAATGCAACAGCGCACCGACCGCATGCGCTTTGCGCTCAAGATGCAGGGCGAGGATCTCATGGGATCGCTCGCGCAGATCCTGCATCAGCTGTCCTCAACCGGAGACGGCCTAAGTGACGCCGTCGATCAGGAGCTGAAACGCCGCACAGCGCTGGGGCTGGGGAAGATTAATTGATCTTTTTACTGCGCCTTTGCGACCGGCTGCACTGAAAACCGAACGACTGTCGTGGCCTTCGGGTTGACGCCGCTCACGTCGATGCGGAGCCGCTCATTGTCGCGCTCGTACGTGCGGGCATCGACGATTTTCCAGCCAAGATGCGGAAGGCTGCTTTTGTAAAACTGATAAACCGAATCCACATCGACGGAGCCCGTCGCCGTGGTCTGGGCGATCCGGCCTGTAGGCGATGTAAACAGGACATCCTTCTCTTCGACAGGCGTAAGGCCGGGCATCAACGGCAAGTCATCAATGACTTTGGTAAATTGTGCAACGGTGCCTTCTGAACCTCGTTGCGACGGATTGATGTTGCTGTCGGCCCAGGATGCTGAAACCAGCAATGCGAAAAGGGCCAAAGAAAGGGCGGCGGGGATGATTTTTTTCATACGGTAACCCTAGCTCAAGGACGCGTCGATGACAATACCGACGTCTTTTCCTCTCCCCTTGCGGGAGAGGATAGAAAACGTTAGTGAGCGCCTTTGCGCGAACTTACGTTTTCTTGGTGAGGGGTAAAATCGGCCAGATTGTGAAGTGACCCCTCACCAAGTTTTTCTAAGCTCGCCTAAGTAGGCTCGCTAAGAAAAACTATCCTCTCCCGCAAGGGGAGAGGAAAAAATGCATACTTGATTTCAGTCTTTCACACGCAGTGCTACGCAGGTATAGTACCGTTATGATGCGTTTTTTGTCCTGGTTCGTCACGATCGCGCTGTTGCTGATCGCCCTCGGATTCGCGCTTGCGAACAACGAGGCCGTGACCTTGAGCCTATGGCCGTTCGATGCGGCTTTGACAATGCCGTTATCCGTTCTGGCGCTTGGCCTTCTGTTTATTGGCTTTTTGCTGGGCAGCCTGATCATGTGGATCGCGCTGTTGCCGACCCGTTTTCAGGCCTGCCGCCTCCGGCGCGAATTGGCCGCTTTGGAAGAAAAGCAACAAGCTATGCCTGCCCCTCCTTCTCCTCCGCAGAAAAAACGTTGTTGGTTTGGAGCCCGTAAATGTCATTAATATTTAAGAATCCCATTTTCTGCGCCATCGACACGCCCGATCCCGCCAAAGCTTACAAGATGGCCTCACGCCTTAAAGGCTCTGTTGGAGGCCTGAAACTGGGGCTGGAGTTTTATATGGCGAACGGTCCGGCCGGTTATCGGGAGATCGCAAAACTTGATATGCCGATTTTTCTCGACGCAAAGCTGCACGATATTCCGAATACGCTATACGGCGCCGTTAGTTCACTGCTTCCGCTGAAGCCTGCTTATATAACTATGTACGCTTCAGGCGGCCCGGCCATGATGCGCGCCGCTGCCGATGCCGCCGCCAAGGCGGGGCCGGATCGGCCAAAATTGCTTGGCGTCACGGTATTGACCAGTCTCGATACAAACGACCTGGCCGCTACAGGTCAGGATACGAACGTAGCAGAACAGGTGTTGCGCCTCGCCCGCCTTGCCCAAAGCAGCGGTTTGGACGGGGTTGCCTGCTCGCCTGTCGAGATCGCCATGCTTCGCAAAGCCTGCGGGCCGGATTTTGTTCTTATGGTGCCCGGCATCCGCCCCGAATGGGCGGCGGCCAACGACCAAAAACGCACCATGACGCCGCGCGAGGCCGTTCAGGCTGGGGCTACCCACCTTGTCATCGGACGCCCCATCACGGGCGCCAGCGATCCTTTAGAGGCCGCCAAGCGCATTGCAGCGGAAATCGTAGCGTGAACATTAGTATAAAAATTTGCGGGATTCAGGAAGAATTGGCATTGCAAGCGGCCATCGAAGGCGGCGCGCGCTATGTCGGCTTCGTGTTCTGCTCGCCCTCACGGCGCATTGTGACACCCGAACAGGCGCGGATTCTGGCGCAAAAGGTGCCGAAAAACATGACAGCCGTCGGCTTGTTCGTCGATCCGACGGAGGCGGAGTTGCAAACCGTCACCGGGCAAGTGCCGCTTGGCATGATCCAGTTGCACGGCTTCGAGACGCCGGAACGCGTCGCGGAAGTCCGCGCACTGACAGGCCTGCCGGTAATGAAGGCGGTGCACATCGCCACGCCGGAGGATTTTGCGAAAGTGCCCACGTATGAATCCGTTGCGGACATGCTGCTATTCGATACGAAGGTCGGCCCCCAGGCTACGGGCGGAACGGGGATCGCGTTTAATTGGAGGCTGCTTAGGGGGCAAAAATTCAGCAAGCCGTGGATGCTGGCGGGCGGTATTAACTGCGGCAATCTTGCGGAAGCCGTAGCCGTAACGGGCGCAAAAATTGTGGATTTGTCGTCCGGCGCTGAGGATGCTTCGGGGCGGAAGGACCCGGCTAAAATTCGGGCTTTGTTGGACTTGGCGACAAGACTTTAAACATGCGACTAATGAAGGAGATATGACTCGGCTTTTTAGCTTGATGCCGATCGTTATTTTTGTCTGCCTGAGAGTTTGCAACTTCTTTACCAGCCAACGCCAACAGGCGCTTGTACTCGACATGAGTCCGCATCGCCTTCCCACAGTAGGCCAATGCGGTTACTGTAAAAAGCAAAGAAAGCCCAAAAGCTTGTTTTAACGTCTCTAAAACCGGCACCCCTGCCGAGATATTGCCGTAAGTCGCGATCCCGGCGATTCCCAAAGCACAACCACCAATTATGGCCGCATCCTTTAACAGAATATTTCTGCGCCGCTTACTTTCATGGGCTCTCTCCATCAGGCTTGAAAAATCAGAAGGCTGAATGGGTTCGTTCATATTCTTCTCCGTAGGCGCATTGTTTCGTGGCAGAAAAGTATACGCACGAACATATCGACAAGCTGCAAAGAAGAAAACACGCGATTTTATTAACCTTAATGCAACTTTGACACCCCTTCTAAATCCGCTAAACTCTCCCCCATGAAACAGCCAGTAAAACAACAGAATTCCTTCCGCTCCGGCCCGGATGAGGTGGGGCATTTCGGCTCCCTGATTTTTCTTGCAAACACGTACCGTATATGATACATAAGATGGGACAGTTGCTGAAAACACTTCCTGTCAAGTTTTTCTGTACTCTTTCCGGTAACGAACCAGTCCGGGCATGGCTGAAAGAATTGGATAGGGAGGATCGCCGGATTATCGGCAACGACATTCAAACGGTTGAATTTGGTTGGCCCATTGGCATGCCGCTTTGCAATTCCCTAAGTGGACACAAAGACCTTTGGGAAATAAGGAGCAAGATTACTGGGGGTAGAATTGCACGCGTAATTTTCACCATCAAACACGGCGAAATGATCCTGCTGCATGGCTTTGTGAAAAAGACTCAGAAAACGCCTCAAAAAGAATTGGCTTGCGCCGCGAAAAGAAAAAAGGAGCACGAGAAATATGCCTAGGAAAAACCCGCATATAGGATCGGCCTTCAGTGATTTTCTGAAGGAAGAAGGCCTTTACGAGGAGTGCACAGCTGTGGCGCTCAAGCGTGTGCTGGCATGGCAGATCGAACAGGAAATGAAACGGCAAGGAATTACAAAATCAGCGATGGCTACCCAAATGCACACCAGCCGCGCTCAGCTTGACCGTTTACTCGATCCGGAAAAAGTCGGCGTATCTCTTGAGATCATGCAACGCGCCGCGTCCGCGATGGGACGTGAATTGCGTGTTGAGTTGGTATAAGTATGCAAAACCCACAAAAACTCTCCAATTCCTTCCGCTCCGGCCCGGATGAGGCGGGGCATTTCGGCATGTATGGCGGACGGTTCGTCGCCGAAACGCTGATGCCGCTCGTGCTCAAGGTGGAAGAGGCTTATGAGAAGGCCAAGGCCGATCCGGCGTTTCAGAAGGAACTGGATTATTATCTGAAACATTACGTTGGCCGCCCTTCCCCGCTTTATTACGCGCCTCGCCTGACGAAAAAACTTGCTGGTGCTAAAATCTACATGAAGCGCGAGGAGCTAAACCACACCGGCGCGCACAAGATCAATCACTGCATGGGCCAGATTTTGCTCGCCAAGCGCATGGGCAAGACGCGCATCATCGCGGAAACTGGCGCGGGCCAGCATGGCGTGGCAACCGCAACAGTGGCAGCGCTATTCAATCTGCCTTGCGTCGTTTACATGGGCGAATTGGACATCGAGCGGCAAAAGCCGAACGTCTTCCGCATGAAATTGCTGGGCGCGGAAGTGCGACCCGTTAAAACAGGCTCGCGCTCGCTCAAAGACGCGATGAACGAGGCGTTGCGCGACTGGGTCAGCAACGTGAACGATACGTTCTACATTATCGGATCGGTGGCGGGGCCGCATCCGTACCCTTCAATGGTGCGCGATTTTCAGACCATCATAGGCCGCGAAACACGCGCCCAGTTGATGGAAGCCGAAGGCCGTCTGCCGGACTCGCTAGTCGCTTGCATCGGCGGCGGGTCGAATGCGATGGGGCTGTTTTACGAATTCCTCGACGAGCCGACGGTGAAAATGTTCGGCGTGGAAGCCGCCGGGCACGGCATTAAAACCGGCAAACATGCCGCCGCCATAGCCGAAGGCAAAGTCGGGATTTTGCACGGTATTCGCAGTTATTATCTGCAAAACGACGATGGGCAAATCCAGGAAGCCCATTCGATTTCGGCGGGCCTCGATTATCCGGGAGTCGGCCCCGAACACGCGTGGCTGGCCGATGCGAAACGCGTAACCTATGTGCCGATCACGGACAACGAAGCGGTTGAAGCATTTCAGCTTTGCAGCAGGCTCGAAGGCATCATCCCGGCGCTGGAGCCCGCGCATGCGTTGGCTTATGTCCAGAAACTCGCGCCCACATTGCCGAAAGATCACCTGATGGTTGTGAATGTTTCAGGCCGCGGGGATAAGGATATTTTCACGGTTGCAGATCGGTTGGGAGTGAAGCTGTGAGCAAGGATTCAGGAAGAATTGCCGCCCGTTTCGCCGCACTGAAAGCGCAAAAGCGCAGCGGGTTTGTAAGTTTTATCACGGCGGGCGATCCTGACATCGCCACGTGCGCCAAGATACTCGCCGGATTGCCCAAGGCTGGCGTCGATATCATCGAGCTTGGGATGCCGTTCAGCGACCCGATGGCTGACGGCCCCGCCATTCAGGCCGCCAATCTGCGCGCCTTCGCGGCGGGGATAACGCTACCGAAAGTGCTGGAGCTTGTGCGCGGATTCCGCAAACAGGATCAGGAAACGCCCATCGTTCTCATGGGCTATTACAATCCGATCTATAGATACGGCGGCGATAAGTTCCTGCGCGACGCGAAAGATGCCGGAGCGGATGGCCTTATCATCGTTGATCTGCCGCCGGAAGAAGACAGCGAGCTTCGCGAACCAGCGGCAAAACTCGGCCTGAACTTTATTCGCCTCGTCACGCCGACGACGGATGCTGAACGGCTTCCGGTCGTTCTGAAAAACGCCAGCGGGTTTCTTTATTACGTTTCGATTACCGGCATCACAGGCACGAAGGACGTCAGCGCCAATCCCGTGCGTAAAGCAGTTGAGACATTGCGAAAAAGTACCGCCCTGCCCGTCGCCGTCGGCTTCGGGATCACCACACCGGAACAAGCCCGCGCCATCGGCCAATTCGCCGACGGCGTCGTAGTCGGCAGCGCCATCGTGAACCGCATCGCGGCGGGTCTGGATGCGAAAGGCAAAGTCAAGCCGGGGTTGGTGGAGGATGTGCTGGGGTTTGTGAAGACGCTGACGGGGAAATGAGATTACAGTTCATTATGGAAGAACTTTAACGCCCGTTTTTTTTGCCGCCTTACGTAAGGCACGATCTTTCGTCGCAAGGGGCAGACCACGCCGCATAGCTATCTCAAGATAAGAGGCGTCATAGGTTGTCAGGCCTTCGGCACGCGCTAATATCAGAACTTCGCGTAAGGCGCGGCGGGATGTTTCATCGTCCGTCATAATCGGCAGAGCACCAATCAGCTCAAGTCTTGTGCTGACATCGGCCGTTTTGATCCGGTCACGTTTCTCTGCATGAAGCAAAACATTGCCTATTTCGAGTTGCCACACCCCTGGGACGACGGCCCCTTCGTCACGAACGCGTTCCAGCAACAAATCTGTTTCTGGGGTCGCCTCATCTTCAAAGCACCACGTGATGGCAATGGAACAATCCAGAACAAATCCGCTCACCGGCGACCCTCATCACGCAAAGCTTTCCAGGACAAGCCGCCGAGCGTCGTACCGCGTCGCAATGCTTTCAGTTGTGCAATTATTTGATCGACCTGCGAACGATCTGCCGTTTCCGCAGAAACAATCCGCGCAATGGGACGTCCATGCCGCGTGATAAGCACTTCTTCGCCACTTTCAACCTTATCGAGAAGCACGGAAAGATGCGTCTTGGCCTCGAAGGCCCCAACTGTGATTGTCGAAGAATCCATTTCAACCTACCTTTTAAACTAGTCTATCATATAAACCAGTTTTAGGCTAGTTAAAAATATGATGAAATATCAATAAATTGCGCCACTTTCCTTCCGCACCTGCATCTTAATCAGTTGGCGTAATGAAGCCATTTGTCAAATCGACGACCAACTTTGGTTTGTGGAGCTCTTTTCGGTCTAGCGGCCCCTGTTTGGGTCTCCACCCCGACCATGCATCGCGCGCCTTCTATAGATTTCTCAAGCGACGAATAGCCAAATGACGTGCCATCGGAAGCACGTGTTTCCTCGATCTGCGTCTGGCCATCAAAAAATGCTTTATAGGCACGTATGATTTCATCGATGTCTTTTTGTTCGCTCGCCATCGACGTCATTGCCATGAAATAAGATTCCATGGAAGGCGTTTCCGAACGATAAAAATCTGGCGCAAGGCGGATAATCTTGCCGCCAACTTTTTTCATATAGTCACAGGCTTTGGTAAGCGAACGACGACGCGGTTCATCCAAAGTTTTATTCCACGCCTGCTCAAGAAAAAGTTTCGGATACCCTTTGAGATCTTTAGGCCTGCCACTAATGCCGATACTCAAAATACTTATTTTTTTATGAGAATTTCCTCTCTCTTCTGCAAGTATAGCAGCGAGCTCCGTAGGCGTATTGAATCCTGGCATGCCGCCATCAGATCCATATACGTCTATCATGCTGCCATCTGGACCTTTAATTTTGCCAGCCAAGTTTGCTTTATCGTACAGAACAACAAGCGGCGTGGCAGTTGTACAGACGGCCTGTCCATAGGTCGTATTTTTCCCGTCGATTTGCATGACTTCATGGCCACCGATGCTCTTCATCGATATGGGCTCGTCGCTTGTGCTCATCAGCAGAAGTTCGCCTTGTGGTCCTTCACCGACGAAAGTGATGCAGATTTCTTTGCCGTTATATGTGCGTGGGATGATTTTAGATAATTGATCGAACGGCTGATCGGCAAGCCTGCCTTTAAATCTGTAATCCGTTTGAAAATCATAATCGCCCATTTGGGGAATATCATCCAATGAAGAATGCCCGGCTTCAACGGTGCGGCTGATCACGTTATGAAAATAAGAATTTCTTTTTTTTGTGCTAAATTTTTTGAACTTTATGGCGTCGGCCAGCCACCCAATGCCCTTCATTGTTAATCTGTAATACCACGGTAAATTTTTGCCGTAATCGAACTTATTCTCCGCCGATGACGCAGACGTCTGTTTGACATCATTGACTTCTTTACCTGTCCCTAAAAAAAGGTCTTGAATGAAATGGTTTTCTCTCTCCGCATAAAGGGATTTAAGAAAATTTTTGCTTTCCGACATTTTGCGGACTTCATCGAGCGTGTAATTTGAAATAAGCCCCGCAAGAATAATGCCGCCTGCCGATGTGGCGACAACCTCGTCGAAACGCTGGAGCACGTCCCAGCCCTTGGCGGTCGGGCCAAAAATCTCGATCAACGTCTTGATTTCAAATTGAGCCGCAATTGTGCCGCCGCCATCCAGGCAAAGGACGCGATGTTCTTTTTCAAGCGGTTTAGTGAGAGGAGTCTCAGTTAATGGTCGCGGGGGAGCTACAGGAGCACTTGGCGTGTGGTTTTTGGCAAGTTTCCGTGCTGCCAAGCCAGATGGAGATAGCGTGTGGGCCACCACAGCCACGGCGGCAATCGTTTTTAAGGATTCCCTTAAATATCCAAAAACATGACGTCTGGATATTTTTTCATCCGTGAGGCCGGAAAGAAACTTATCCATGAGAATAACATCTCAAAAAGCAGCGCACAAAAAACCACGGCCCCTTGCTATTACAAGGACCGTATATAAATTTTTATTGTGAGAAAGATATCAAAACATAGTTAAATGTCGTTTAATTAAAACCCGCACAGATCAGCCCATCAAAAAATGGCCCAGGTCACCTAAATACTATTAATTTTCAATGGATTACTCAGTTGCCTTCAGCAGTTGCATCGTCGGGTAAGGTATTTCGATTTTCTCGGCGTCGAAACGTTCCTTGATCCGCAGCAGATAGGCGTATTTGACGTCCCATTGTTTGCCGGGCTTTGTCTTGATGCGGCAGCGCAGAGTAATGGCGGAGTCGCCGAATTTCTCTATGCCCGTGACTTCGGTCGGCTCAAGAATGTCGTCTTGAAAAGCCGGGCTGGCGCGCAGCTCCTCGCCGGTCTGACGCATCACTTCCATCGCTTTTTTCAAATCGGTGTCATAGGCCACGCCCAGATCCATGACGGCGTAGGAATAGCCCTTCGTCTGATTGATGATCTTCGTAATCTCGCTGAACGGCAGACTGTGCAGCGCGCCGTTGACGTCGCGCAAACGGATGGTGCGAATGCTGATGCCTTCGACCACGCCGGTGTTATCGCCGATGGTCACCACGTCGCCAACGGCTATCGTGTCCTCAAGAATAATGAACATGCCGGTTAGAAAATCTTTCACCAGCGTTTGCGAACCGAAACCGATCGCCACGCCGATGACTCCCGCGCCTGCCAGAAGCGGCGCGATATTGATCCCCAGTTCCGAAAGCGTCACCAGCCCGACGATCAACACCAAAACAATGATCGCGATGTTGCGAACCATTGGCAGCAAGGTTCGCGCGCGGCCATTCACCTCGATGACATTGCCTTCGGTATCATAACGTTTGAGTTTCCGCTCGATCGACGTTTGCAGCATCTCATAAACAATAACGACCAGCACAATGGTCGTCGTAATGGAAAAGGCGGAGCCCATGATCCGCTGGCCCCAGGCCGTCGCCAGCAAGGCGCCCACATCCACGCCCCACGCCGCGGCGATTCCGGCGATACCCAGAACCCAGACAGCCAAACGCAAGAGGGCTTTCAGAACGGGACGGTAAATGCCCGACGCCACGGCAGGCGCGCCTTCCTGAGGACGCTTCACGCGAAGCCTGGCAGTCAGATAAAACGCCAGCCACATGGCCACTAAAACCAGCAATGTGAGAATCGTGCCGCGCTGCATCAAGGCGAATCCGCTGCCGTCACCCAGCATGGTCACGACATAGCCGATCACCAGATAGCCAACCGCCAGCAAATGCCAACTGCGCGCCAGCCATAAGCGCAGGCTTTGCCATAGCGTCAAACCCGTTTGTGCAATCGATAGATCGCCGCGCAGCATGGTGGACACAAAGGTGCGCTTCTGCGCGATAATGACGATCGTCATCACGACGACGATGAACCCGACGATATTGCTGAACGCCATAACGGCACCGGGAGGAACACGCATCAAATGCGCGACATCGACGGCGTAATAACCGAACACCATGACAAAACTAAACAAGCCGATCCAGCGCTCAAGATACGCGGCTTGCGGCGTCTTGACGGGAATAAGACGTAAGGCAGGCGTGTTCGGCGCCAAGAGAAAACGCGTCAGAAGACGGATCAGACGAAGAATGGCGAACGCATAAACGACCGTCATCACGACATAGCGCACAAGCTTGGGCGGATCGCCCTGATCCATCAACGCCAGCGCCGTGCAGATAAACAAAATGACAGGCACCAACGCAAGGCACAGCCAAGTGAATATGGTGCCAAAGCGCGCGCCCAGCGTTTTGGGACGGCTGTTTTTCACGCGGCGGCGGATGGGCAACAAAACCAAATCGGCCAGCCAGCCCGCTAAAAATGCCCCGACAAGAACAAGAAGCAACTGCTGTCCGATCAACACCCAGCGGTCATGCAGAAGCGGATCGTTAATCTGCTGATTGAACCAGGACACCACCTGGGGCAGATCGGCAAAATTGGTGATAAAGGCCACCCCTTCGCTGCGTATAAGCTGAAAGAAGGTCAGAATCAGGCCTAGAGCGCGGGTGCCAAATGTTTCCTGGGGTTCGATGTCGGCGTTTTCGTTGCCTGTAACGAGAGCCTGAATTTGCTGCCCAAGCTCTGCCGCCGCAGGTCGCAGGCTTTGATGCGTGGCCTGAGACGTGGAAAAGTCTTGTTGCAACGGAGCCGCCACGGCAGGCGCGCCTGAGAACAGCAAAACAGCAAGAACGAGAAGAAGACGAAAGAAAGAACCTGTTTGTTTCATTACCTTGGGATCCTTGGGGAACGGGCTCGACGTTCAGCCCTTCTACTGTCACTGTTAATACGCAAAGACGGCGAAAATGCGACGAGGGCAAAACGTCCGTCTTCGATTCTTCTCCCCCCATAACAGCTGCGTAAAGGCTTGTTACGCATGAGGGAATCCGATTGCGCTTGAAAAGACTACAGGAGGGGCCATATCATGATCAAGGACTGTTTCCTCCACCGTTTACATGAGGCTTGATCATGGTTGACCCCTTCTTCCGCACCAGCGCCGTCGCCGCTCCCGACCGCGCCAGTTATGATGCGGGCCTGCGCGCGCATATGCAGCGCGTGTTTAACTATATGGCCGGAGGGCTGGCGATCACGGGCCTCGTTGCCTACGTTGTCGCCAATACGGCGTTAGCGGGATTCGTTTTCGGCACGCCGTTCAGATGGGTGGCCATTCTCTCGCCGCTGGTCTTCATGATTTACATGAACGTCAAGTTGCAAAGCATTAGCGCATCAAAGGCGCAGACTCTTTTCTGGCTGTTTTGCGGCACGATGGGCCTGTCGATGGGGTCGATTTTCCTCGTCTATACGCAGGCCAGCATTGCGCGGGTCTTTTTCATTACGGCGGCAGACTTCGCCGCCATGAGCCTTTGGGGCTACACGACCAAGCGCGACCTGACGGGATTCGGCGCTTTTCTGATGATGGGGATCATGGGCCTGTTCATCGCGATGATTGTTAACATGTTCATGATGGCCCCGATGCTTTATTGGGTGACCTCGGTTATCGGCGTGTTCATCTTTACCGGCCTGACCGCCTATGACGTGCAGCGGATCAAGCAGACCTATGCGGCTGGATGGGGCACGGAAGCCAATAACAAACTGGCCGTCATCGGCGCGCTGGGGCTTTACCTTAACTTTATCAACGCCTTCATGTTCCTTCTGCGGCTGATGGGGGATCGCCGTTAACATCCGATTCCCCCTTGCCGATAACAAAAAACTAGGCAATATCGTGCCTGCAAGCAGCGTGAGCGCTTGCCGGGTGTAACGGTTGCAATCCGCCAATGCCGCGACCGCTAATGAAGGACGTGCATACTATGCGTGGAACAGTGAAGTGGTTTAATGCCACCAAGGGTTATGGCTTTATCGCTCCCGAAGGTTCAGAGACGGACGTATTCGTCCACATCTCCGAAGTCCAGAAGGCAAATATCCCAGGGCTCAATCAAGGCGACGTCGTCGAGTTCGAGATGAGCATGGGCAAGAACGGTCGTGAAGCTGCTGTGAATCTGCGCAAAGCCGCCTGATACACGTTAGCGGAAACCAATGAATAACGCCGCGATGGGCATCCGTCGCGGCGTTTTTTTATTATTACGGGGATTCTATTTTATTTGCAGTCCAAAGCCGCCCGATTACTGCCTGCCAGAATATTCCGAACGAACCCATCAAAACGGTCAGCACAAGTTTTGAGCTTGCGGAAACGCCTAAAATTGTGCGCCACGTGTCCTTCGGCGATAAAGTTATGTTCGCCTTCGGTAATGAGCCTGTAAACTGGTTTAATCCGTTTTGTTTCTTCAACATTTGTTATGTGTGCCCACTGCAGTTCGCCTTCGCCAACCAGCAGCAAATAATCTTTTTTCGTAAGCTGCGCGACCTGTTTCCATCCTTGATTCATAAACAAAGTTTGACCTCTTGCAACGAACAGCGGATTGCGCATGCCGTTAAATGAAATCTGCGAAAGCTGAGTTGGGGGGTGAACAATGACCTTTTTAACACGTCTTTTTACCATCTCTTGCCTGGCTGCGTTCCACGACAAGATATAGTCGCCACGTTTGATGGAATCGATCCGTCTTTCACCGAACGGGGTTTGAATTCTGGTTTCACCGGGAAAACCAGACCTCTGATAGAGTGTTCTTGGAACGTAAACTAGTTTCTCCTCAACAGACTTAGGATCAAAATCACTCATGAATTTCTCCTTGTGAAAAAAAGGCAGCGACAAGAAACCATTTTGTACGCTTTAAATGAAGCCAACGGCGAAACCGTTGGTTGAATTATATTGATATAAACGCACCCCATCAAGAAATCTTATTTGCTTCCAATACAATGACTCATATCCCTACAACTTGTTTAGTTAATGCCTACACAACCACCCGATGCTGCAACAGGTTCATCATCGGCAGATCGTGCGGCGCGTTGCCGTAGCCCCAGCTCTCGCCAAACGGGCCGTGCGTAATGAGATAATCGGCCACAAGCTCCGCCTTGCGACGGCGTACGCAGTTGCCTGAAATCATCTCGCCCGTTACGACGCTATCTTCGATTTCCATGCGCGTGCAGATCAGCGCGTCATACGGAACTTTTTCCAGCAGCGCCGTCAGGTAAATGTCGAGGCTGCCGGAAGCGATGACGACATGATTCCCGGCGTCATGATGTTCTTTGAGTTTTTCAAGAATTGCCTCATTCCATTTCGGCCATCCGCGCATTTTTTCGACGGCAGGCGCCAGATCATCCACGCGCCGCCCTCCCAGAATGCTCTGCAAAAGATGCGCTTTTATGAACGTGCGCGCGTCGCGGCCTTGAGGCCGTTCCATTGCCTGCCGCACAACAGCCATCGCCAACGCTGCCACACAACGCGGCCATCCGGCGACGGCGGACAGAAAGGGCCACAGGCTGTCGCCTTTGACGAGCGTGCCATCGAAATCGAAAACGGCGATGGGGCGAGGAGCGGTCACAGAATCCTCGCATGGAAATTATAGAACAAGTTAGTCTTATGCGTTCCTCTCCCCTTGCGGGAGAGGATAGTTTTTCTTAGTGAGCGCCTATGCGCGAACTTAGAAAAACTTGGTGAGGGGTCTTTGTGGAACTTGAAAGTCTTCTTACCCAAAGAAAACCCCTCACCAAGAAAGCGTAAGCTCGCGCATAAGCGCTCGCTAACGCTTTCTATCCTCTCCCGCAAGGGGAGAGGAATACGCACGGCCAGATTATCCAAAAATTTCAAGTCAAAGACTCCACCACTCCAGAAATCAACATGACTTTATCCCCTTCGCGGGAAACGCCTGGGGTTTGCCATTCAAGCCTGTTGAAAGAGCCGCAATAGGCGCACAGGCCTTGCCATTCGTCATGCGCGCCGCCGCACGCCGCGCACAGCCAGCGCGGATCGGGCGTGGCTTCGGCGGCCTTCATCAGCCATTGCGCCGCCGCGCGCTCGTCGCCGGACGTGCGTTGTTCCAATTTCGCCAGCAAACGAAAAACCGCCTGTGTGGCTTCCTTGCGGTTCACCAGCATCATCAAATGCCGCCGCGCCTCGCCCCACAAATCCGCCGCCAGCGCGGTTTCGGCCAGAAAGATCTGGCTCACCGGATTCTCGCCATTGGCACGCGTCAGGCGTTCGGCCTGCTTATAGGCTTCCAGCGCGTTTTCGCTGTGCGAGGCTGTGAGATAAAGCGCCGCCAGTTGAGGATGGGGCGTTGACGCCCATGTCTTTTCGATCGTCCGCAAAGCCGCGCGCCGGTGATCGGTAGCATATTGCCGTTGCGCCAAAGCCAGCAATGCGGGCAGCCATCCCGGCGCGAGCCTCGCCGCTTGCTCCGCCGTTTGCAAAGCGCGTTCGGTTTGCCCTTGCCTCACCTCGCCTTCCACCCCCGCAAGCAACAGCGCGGCCTGATAGCGTTTGGCCAGCAAGGGATCGCACAGCCGCGCCCGCGATGCTTGTGCCAGCGCAGCACCCGCTTCGCGCCAATTCCGGCGGCGTGTTTCCAGTTCAAACCAGATCAATCCCAGCCACGGCGTATCGGGTTTCAGGCGATTGAGCTTCTCCGCTTGCCGTTCGACTTCGTCCCAATTCCGTTCACGCACCGCCTCCATGATCAGGCCGCGATAGCCGAGTACGGCGCTTCCGGGATCGTTTGTCAGCCTTAAAAAGAGTTCCTTCGCCGCGCGATGATCGCCCGCCAGTTGCGCCGCTTGTGCCTGCAAAAGCTGCGTGGCCGGCGTAACGCCCAGCAATTTGCGCGCTCTAACAGCCAGCCGCCCGGCTTCAACCGCATTTCCCGCTGCAATGGCAGCAAGCCCTTCGGCCAGCCGGTTTTGTCCTTCATGAAGTTTGTTGAGCTGGCTGCGCATGCGCCAGAAACGCGGGCCGTCCAGAATAAAACGCCAGATGCGATAAATAAGAAACGAACCGAAAGCAATCGCCGCGATAAGGATTCCCAGAAACGCCGCCGATGTATTGATGACATAATCGCGCCAGACGACATGCGCCGTTCCCGGCTGATCCGCCAGCCAGACAATCAGAGCCACAATAAGCGCAAGCCGGAAAAGAAATCCCAAAAGACGCATCAGGGCACCGTTATCCCTGGCGAAGGGGGCGGTGTTTCAACAGGTTGCATCCGCGAGACAAGGTGCGCGGCAATCGTGTTCATCGCGGTATCGACCGTTTGCCGCGCTTCGGCTTTAGCGATCCAGTCTTTCAGAACCGCCTGTGCGGCTTCGGGGAGCGCTTTCGCTAGTTCCAGCGCCGCGTCAAGACGATGCTGCTCCAAATCATCTTCGATCACGCCGTACGATCCCGCCTCGCCCGGCTTGGGATGCAAGGGGCGAATGGAAACAAGCCCCAGCAATTCGGCAAAGATACGCTCCTGCCACGTTTGCGCGGCAGCCTTGCGTTCCGCAGCATGCGCCGGAGCCGCCAGTGCATCGAATTCCTCGCGCAACGCCGTCAGCGTCGGCGCGCCGTTGGCCGCAATGGGATCGAGTTTGGCCAAAGCCTCCATCGTAATGCCGTCGTTTCCGGCAACTTGACGCATCATTTGCAACTCATGCGAAAATCCTTGGCCGTCCCGCGCTATGGCGCGCAATTGCGTGAAAGCGAGAACGGTTGCCAGCGCCGCATTGCGGGTCTCATCCGCCGTTTGCGTCGATTGCCTGACTTGCGAATACAAGGCATTGAGCGACTCTGTCAAAGACTGTATTTCTTTTTTCAACCGGTCGACATCCCCTGACGTATTGACCGCAGAAGCAGGTTCTCGCGTTGCCGCAGGAGCCTGCTCCAGCTTCTCAACGCGCGCCGACAAGGCGTTCAGCTGGTCGTCAACGCGGTGCATTTGATCTTCAAGAGCCTGCAAACGCGACGGGCTTGCGGTATCCAGAACAGGCGTTTGCACGGAAATACCTGTTTGCGACTCCTTTTGGGCATTCATCCAAAAAGAAAGGGCGGCGCCGATCGAAACCGACACGATAAAAATCAGCAACAGCCGGAATAGCCGAAGACGGTGTCGAACTGGCGGCTGCGGTGGCAAGGAATTTGGGTCTTCGCCGGATTGGGTCATGTGTTCCTCATAAAGCCGGGCAGAAACGTTGCAAGCACGCGAGGACGGCCTTCTTCGTGAGAAGCTCAGCCACTGCCGTACGTGGCGAAAAGAACAGAGCCGCATCAATCTTACCTTGGGTCAGGTTCCGCAGCAAGCCAGCTGGGAGCACGATAAAAAAAGTTACTTCGGAATCCTCCTTTCACGCTTCCCACTAAATCACTTTTGAGGATATCCAAACCGGATTCTGGGTTTACGGTGAAGGATCACAATATCAATTCCATCGACTAAAAATGGCTTTCGGGTATCGCCAATAGATAATTTTGGGCCTAAATGATGGCTAAGAGGGTTCCGCGCGGCCTACAGCGAAAAACTTTTTTTAAACGAGACTTGCCCAAAAACAGGAAGAAGATACCAACCATAAATAAGAATTGGACTTTGAAGGCTTATTTTTCAGTCTTAATGATTTTTTACCATAGAATCAATGATTTAGTTTCATGATTTTGCATTACACTTCAAAGGTGCAGCACGGAAATTATGGCCGCGCAGCAAAAAAAGGTAGGAAACCCAATTTTACAGGAAAAAATAATGTCAGACGCTGATATTGACCGAACCGCCACGTTGCCCCTTTTCCCCCTCGTCGTCTTCTGGCGCCTTTTTCTCTTCACGGTTTCGCGTTTTCTGGCCGCGTTCCGATTTGGGGGTCGGCGCCACGGCTCGTTGTCCTATGGGCGGGGCAGCTTGGGCTTGAACCTGGGGCAAAACGTTCGTGATTGTCTGCGGCGGCAGCGTGGCTGGCGCGGCAGCGGGTACCGGCAATGGCGCGATCTGTATCATGATCTCACCCTCGGAGTGAATCGTAACACTATATTTACCATATTATTACAAGGCCGCAATGAAGAAACCGTTAAGCATTTCGTGTTTAAATGTATTTTAGACAAAAGTGAAGTTATGGGCCTTCTTGTAAGGCCCGTGACTATTGGGAGCATATGATGACGGGCCGCGTTCAGGAACAACTGCCGGAGCTTCTTGCTTTAGCCCATGACAGAAGCGAAAGCGCGCGTCTGCAGCTCGCCGGCAAACTGACCAATCTTTTCCTGGCCGAAGACGTTTCGCTCACGCCTCGCGAAGAAGTGATGGTCAACGAGTTGATCGACCAATTACTGAAAACGAACAGCCATGCCGTGCGACACGAGCTGGTGACGAAATTCGCGGCCGCCACGCGGATGCCGCGCAAGATGGCGATGAGCCTGGCCTGCGAGTCGATCGACGTCGCGCGCGCCATTCTGCTGAACAACGAAACGCTAACTGACGAAGACCTGATCACGCTCGTCGAAACCCAGAGCCGCGATCATGCTTGCGCCGTGGCCTCGCGGGAAAGCGTCAGCGAGGCCGTTGCGGATGCGCTTGTGACCACGGGCGATATACGCGTTATGCAGATCGTCGCCGAGAACATGGGCGCGAAATTGTCACATCGTTGTTTGAGCCTTCTGACTGAAGCGGCTCGCCTGGCCGAAAACATCCAGCGCCCTCTTCTGAGCCGTCCCGAATTGCCGCCGGAATCGGTCCTTCGCCTTTATTGGTGGGTCGCGCAAGATTTGCGGCGCGCAACGTTGGAGCGCTTTGGATTCACGTCCGGACAGATCGATATGGCCCTCGCAAAGGCCATCGAAGAAAAACTGAACGAGCATCTCCTCGATCGCCATGACGATAGAGAGATGATCCGCGTGGCCGCGTGGCTGGAAGAACGCGGAACATTCACGCCCCAATTACTGCTGCAGCTTCTGCGCCTTGGACATTTCCGCCTGTTCAATATCGCCATGAGCCGTCTTGCCAATCTTGATTTGTTGTTGATCGACGCCATCGTCGACGCGCCGGGAGGCCGCACATTGGCCGCTCTTTGCCGTTCGATCGATATCGACAAGGCGAATTTCGTTTCGATTTTCCTTCTGTCCCGCGGCGCAAGGCCGGACGATCAAATCGTCCATCCGCGCGAACTCAGCGAAGCGCTGGAGGCCTATGATCGCCTGAACCACGCCTTGGCGCAGTCCATGCTGTACAGCTGGCGCGAAAATCCGGCGTATTTGCTTGTGCCTAACGGGGAACAGATAACGGCGGGTTAAAAACTAAATCCCTGCCACGTTCCGTTTCTGACATTCGACAAGAATATCCCGCGCCATAGGCGCCGCTTTGTGCGCGCCGCTGCCGCCGTGCTCGACAATCACGGCCACGGCGTAACGCGGAGCCGAAACGGGCGCAAAGCCTAAAAACAGCGCGTGATCGCGCTCTTTCCACGGTAGATTTTCATTGGATGTCACGCCCTCCGCGCGCTCCGCCGTGCTGATGCGCCGTACCTGCGCGGTCCCTGTTTTGCCCGCCATCGCCATGCGTTCGTCAAGAACGCGAGCGGCATAAGCCGTGCCGATGGGCTCCATCACGACAGCCGCCATGCCTTCTTGCACCATTTCAAGATGTTCCGGATCCAGCCCCAGCGAAGGCCAACTGGTTTGCTCGATACTTTCAGTGCCAATCCGTTTTGTCAGATGCGGCTTGATGGCTTTGCCGCCATTGGCAATGCGCGCCACAACCATTGCCAGTTGAAGCGGCGTTGCCAGCATGTAGCCCTGCCCGATCGCTGTGACGAGCGTTTCGCCTTGCTGCCACGACGCGTTGCGTTTCGACATCTTCCACGCGCGCCCCGGCACCAAACCCATCCGCTCATGCGGCAAATCGATGCCGGTCTTGGCGCCAAGGCCGAAACGCTTGGCCATGGCTTCGATCCGGTCGATGCCGACGCGTCTGCCAAGATCATAGAAATATGTATCGCACGACCCGGCCATCGCGTGGATAAAGTTGACGTGGCCATGCCCGCCTTTTTTCCAACAGTGAAACCGATGATCGCCAAGATCGAGATAACCCGGACAAAATGTCGTCGCATCCGGATCAAGAATATCGGCGTCTAGCCCCGCCATGGCGGTGATGATCTTGAAAGTCGATCCAGGCGCGTACATGCCGTCAACGGCTTTGTTCAAAAGCGGTGTATGTTCGTCACCGTTGAGTCTGTCCCAGTCCTGCTGACCGATGCCATAGGCAAACAGATTGGGATCGAAGCCCGGATACGATACCAGCGCGTACACAGCTCCGGTTTGCACGTCCATAACAACCGCCGCAGCGCTTGCCTCTTCCGAGAGGCGTTTTTGCACCATCTGCTGCAAACCGATATCAATCGTCAGCGCTAGATCCCGTCCCGGCTTGGGTTCGTTGCGCGCCAGCTCGCGCACGACGCGCCCGTGCGCGTTGACTTCAAGTTGAACATTGCCGGCATCGCCGCGCAAAATCCTGTCATATTGCTTTTCCACACCGCTCTTGCCGATGCGGAAGCCCGGAATGTTCAGATCGGTCTCGTTATCGTCCAGTTCGTCCTGCGCCACAGCGCCGACATAACCGACAATGTGCGACAGGATTTCGTTATAGGGATAGGCGCGTACCTCGCCGACCTCGATATCGACTCCCGGCAGATCCAGCGTATGAAGCGAGAGAGACGCCACCTGATCCCACGTGAGATTGTCATGAACGAGAACGGCGTTCAGGCCGCTGTTGTTCTTGAGATCGCGTTCGATGCGTTTGCGGTCGGGCTCGGACAGGTTGACGTACGCATTAATGCCGTTCAACAGCGGATTGAGCTCGCCGATTTGCTCCGGCAACAGGACAACCCTATAATTCTGCTGATTGACGGCCAGCGGCGCGCCCGAACGATCCAGAATCTGCCCGCGCGGCGGGGAGATCAGGCGCAAATTGATCCGGTTCTCCTCCGCAAGCGTGCGGTATTTATCGCCTTGGGCGATCTGCAGAAAATAAATGCGGCCCGCCAACAACGAAAACAGGCCGACTTTAGCGCCGCCCAGCAAAATGGCGCGGCGCGTAAAAAGGCGCATGCGTTCGTTTTCGCGTGACATATTTAAGGCCTTACCCTTGACTCAATACGGAGCGTTGAAGCCGGATGAGAACCCATGCCGGCAACGGAAAAATCACGATGGTGAGAGACGCCTGCAAAAGCACAGGCAGAAAAGCCATCCAGCTCGCATTATAAGCCGAAAGAACAAGCCATTGGAAAATCATGGCAATCAGCATGATAAGGGCAAAGCCGGACCACAACATAGAAAAGACCTGACCGACGAAAAAGCGGCGCTGGCTGAGAACCAGTTGATGGACGGCGATAAAGACCAATGCCGACAGCCCCGGCGGCAAGAAATTGACCGCATCGTTCAAAAGTCCAAGCAGAAAGACAGCCAACGGGCGAAACAGATCGGGACGATGAATAGACCAGTAATAAACGGCGATCAGCCCCAACGAGGGCGTCATCCCTCCGATGTAAGGTATCGGCCAAACCACCACGCCCGCCAGCAAAAACAAAAGCGTCGTGCCAAGCGGCAACAAACGCCGCGCGCTTTGCTCAAGCCGTTGTCCGAGAGTTGGCAGCATCACTTGCGCGCGTCGGCATCGATTCTGGCCGCAATGGGGTTAAAAGCGCCGCCCGCTAAATTGAAATCAATGAGACGCACCTGATTGATTCGCTCCAGGGCGGCCAGCGGCGTGATCTCCGCCGTGCCGTGTGATGTGCTGGTTACAACGCCCACGGGCAAATTGGGCGGGAAGACTCCGCCGTGGCCGGATGTCATGACCCGCGCGCCCGGCGTCAAAAGCGCATCTTGCGGCAGGTATAAAAGTTTCGGCAACGGCGCATTGTTGCCCGCCAGAATCGCGTGATCGCCGCTGCCGGAAATCGTCACAGGAATGCGGGAGTTCAAATCCGTAATCAGCAGAATGCGCGACGACCAGTCGCCCGCTTCGATCACGCGGCCAATCAGGCCTTCGCCTGTCATCGCCGCCATGCCCTCGCGCACGCCATCGACCTTGCCCGCCGTCACCACAAGAGAGCGCACGAACGGCCCCCCGGCATCGGCGATGACGCGCGCCGAAATGTAGGTGAGATGCGGCTCGGTTTTGTAATTCAGAAGCGAACGCAATTCCTTATTTTCGTTTTCCAGACTCAAGGCTGCATTTTGCCACTGCACCAGTTGCGTGTTTTCGGCGCGAAGTTTTTCGTTCTGGCTTTGCAGTTGAAGATAATTCGTTGCGCGCCGCGTCACATCCTCGGCCAACGTCATGGGACGCGCCAAGGCATCCAGCACCGGCGCCAACGTATCAATAACGCGCGTGCGCGCATGCTCGATGAGGATGGGATGGCTGCGCCCCAGAACCAGAAGGCCCACTGCCAACAACAGGAAAAAGACAAAAGAAAAACGATGGACCACCTGCCGCCAGGAAATGGCCGTTGTCGTAACCCATTCTGTTCTGTGTAGACGTACCGGCATGCGTGCTCGCGGCTGGCATGGACTCAAGCGAAAAGTTGGGGAAGATTAACCAATTTGGGCCCTTAGGCCAATCTTTTATTTGGTGAAAGTATTTAGGGAAAAGTCTATTTATGCTAATATATTGGACCAAATGATACTCCCGAAGAGTGTTTCGAGATACACGCAGGCAACGGTTTTAGTCCAGAATATATTTTTATACTTAGAGGGCCGACACAATGGAAACAAAACCGCCCGACACGCGTTACAATATCGTTGGTGACCTTCTGTTCACACCAATCAAGGGCAGGACGAGACCTCTTTTTTCGCGGCAGGCTGAACTACTAGATATAATGATCAAGAATGACCTCATCAAAATTGATGAAAAAGATTATTTCAATAGGCTTCTTTATAAAGTCACGCGTCGTTTAACGCCTAAAGCGAAATTTAGAAAAATTGATGAGACTCTTGAGAAAGCCATCATAGGCGCCATCGAAATAAAGTGCAGACAGCTAAAAACCGGACCTGCCTTTCGGAAAAATGTTGTTGCTGAATTTTCTCAACGAGTAATGAAACGCCAGCAAACCCATAATGCTGAGTTGCTCGCCAAGCTCAATGTTGCAAGGCAAGCTCGAACTGTGTTTCCCGAAATAACAGGACAGACGGAAGCATCTCCCATATATTCTGAATCAGAACTCAAAATAATGTTCGAAGAATCCTGCATATCTCTAAATGGTGTGAGACGAGCCATTAAGGAGCGACCCGAATTCAGAAATGCCTTACAACAGGTTCTTATGGAACCTATTTAATACCCCCCCACCAGCAAATTCTTCAGCGTTTTCATTTCCTCAAGCGCCCTGCCCGTTCCGAGCGCGACGCAGGATAGCGGGTCTTCGCCGACGGAAACCGGCAGGCCGGTCGCGTGCCGTAAAACGAGATCGAGGTTACGCAGCAACGCGCCGCCGCCTGTTAAAACAATTCCCTTGTCCACGATATCGGCAGCCAGCTCAGGCGCGGTGTTCTCCAACGCGACTTTCACGGCTTCCAAAATGGCGCTGACAGGCTCGGCCAAGCTTTCGGCAATCTGGCGTTCCGTAATGATGATTTCCTTCGGCACGCCGTACATCAGATCGCGGCCCTTGATTTCGGCCACGCGGCCTTCGCCATCTTCCGGCGGCGATGCCGAACCGATTTCCTTTTTGATCCGCTCCGCCGTGCTTTCGCCGATCAGCAGGTTGTGATAGCGGCGAATGTAATTGATAATCGCTTCGTCCAGCTTGTCGCCACCGACGCGCACCGAGCGCGAATAGACGATGCCGCCAAGCGACAACACCGCAACTTCCGTTGTGCCGCCGCCGATATCGACGACCATCGAGCCGGTCGGCTCCGTCACCGGCAAGCCGGCGCCAATGGCCGCCGCCATCGGTTCTTCGATCAGGAACACGCGCCGCGCGCCAGCGGATTCCGCCGATTCCTGAATCGCGCGGCGTTCGACCGCCGTCGATCCCGACGGCACGCAGATGATGATTTGCGGATTGGCGAAACTGCGGCGATTGTGCACTTTGCGGATGAAGTGCTTGATCATTTCCTCCGCGACTTCGAAGTCCGCGATCACGCCGTCGCGCAAAGGCCGGATGGCTTGGATGTTGCCTGGCGTGCGGCCCAGCATGAGCTTGGCCTCGTCGCCGACGGCCAGAACCTGGCGCTTGCCGCCGCGGCCTGTGGCGATGGCCACGACGGACGGCTCATTGAGGACGATTCCGCGGCCTTTGACATAGACAAGCGTATTGGCCGTACCGAGGTCGATTCCCATGTCGGCCGAGAGCAAACCTAACAGATTGGAAAACATAGATTCTTTCTGCCTTAAAAAAGTTATGACGATACCGGAAAGAGATCGCCTTTTTGACAGCGAAACGCGTCTGACGCAAGGCTTTTAGTAAGGTACGTCCTACCACCTCCTGCGCCGGGGGGCTAGGGTTTGATGGTGGCGGGAATCATCGTTTTAGCCTAAGGAAAGAGGCCAACTTATAAACAGCAAACCCACCACATGTCCTTCCTTCCCCAATTCGCCACGTTCGTGCAAATCGTGCTGATCGACCTGTCGTTGGCGGGCGATAACGCGATTGTCGTCGGCATGGCCGCGGCAGGCCTGCCAAAAAGTGAACGGCATCGCGCTATCGCAATCGGAATCGGCGCCGCGACGGTTTTACGCATTGTTTTTGCCCTCATCGCCGTGCAGATGATGAAAGTCTTCGGCCTTACGCTAGCGGGAGGATTGCTCCTCCTGTGGGTGGCGTGGAAATTGTATTTTGAGTTGAAGAACGGTCGTCAACCTATTGAAAAAACAAATCAAAAGCCATCTCCTCCCGGCAAAACGCTGAAACAGGCTGTGATTCAAATCGCCGTCGCGGACATTTCGATGTCGCTGGACAACGTGCTGGGCGTGGCGGGCGCGGCACGGGATCATCTTTGGGTGCTTGTGCTGGGACTGGCGCTGTCCGTCATCCTGATGGGCGCGGCATCGACACTGGTTGTTAAACTGCTGCACCGTTGGCGTTGGATCGGCTACGCAGGCCTATTGGTCGTCGTTTATGTCGCGTTACGCATGATGTGGGACGGCGGAATCGAAATTAGCCACGCGTTCGCCTAAATAAACCGAACGGGATTCCGTAATTGGAATCCCGTTCAGCTAATATGACCGTTGCCGGTATCGTGCGCGCAGTATTCAGTACCGGCTTGTGTTCGGCAGCCGGAACTCTGGCGGATTGTCACTGTTGCTGGCGCGGGACTTTCTGCTGACTGTCTGATAGGCCACGCGCGCGTGATCGACGCAGTACGGTAAGCCTTCGTAGGATTGGCAGCCGCAGAAGCGAAAATCGGGCGAGCGCGGATCGCCGATCGGCCAGCGGCAGTGACGCTCTCCTGCCTTAGTCACCGCAATGCCTTCCGTGCGCTTGACCTGATCGATGGAACGCACGTTGTCCCTTGCGATGGTTTTCATGGTGGTTTCGGGCATTTGCACCGGCGGCAAAGGACGCAGCATCGCGCGTTTCTTGCTGATTCGCGTGATTGCGGTCATGACGCTGCCGCCAACTTTGCCGGGCGCGCCATCAACCGCGTGAATCGGCGAAAGCCGCGATGAGAGCTTAAGCCGGTGCGCTTTGCCGATAACGGCGTTGCGCGTCAACCCGCCGCCCAATGTTTTGGCAATATCGCTTGCGCTAAAGCCGTTGCCCCACATTTTTCTGAGCGCTTGAATCTGTTGCTCGGTCCAACTCATGTCGTGCAAACTCCTTTTCTGGATGGCTGCTGATTCGCTTTTGCTGTACCCGGCCTAATTGTTCCGGTTCCGACACTTTGCCGGATGCGCCTGCCAATCCACCTAACCAGATGTAGTGGCCGACAGCGAATCACATACCAGATATGCGGAAGTGATTCTACCACATACATCATGTTGTGGATAAAGCTGTGATTGCGTCTAAATGTGGTGTTGTAACTCGTTGGTTGTCGAGCAAGATTCCAGCTTATTCACATGGGGAAAAAACGCGAAATTTCCCTATTTTCCTAGGGCATAGGCAATTTTATCCACAACTTTTTTGAGTCGCGAAATTTGTTTGCTTATTGCCAAAAATGTGTAATAGGGGGCCAAGAAAATCGAAAAACGGCGAGCAATTAATGGCCCGAATCCTAGCGCCTGCACTTTACAGCAACACCGTCGTTTTCAAACGGTTGTATCGTGATGTTATGGGCAATCTTTGCGGCCCTATATTTCTCGAGCGAACACTTCGGAAGGCGCTTAGCGAGAACCTGACTGTCGAACAACAGGCGTTTGTTTCCGGGATTCTCAAAGATAAACTTGATATAGCCATTATCCGCGCTCAAAACGCACTTAGGGAAAATCTTCATCTTGCAAGACCGGCCAAAAGAAATCTCCTTCTACTGCAAGCAGTGATGTGCCATCAAATCATCACAGGAGAAGCCCGGCGCAAGCATAACAATCTCATACTCGAGGCGTCTCATCCCCAACGCGTTGCCAATAATACGGCTCTCTTTTATCGAAAATGGTTCCACGTCGACCCTTCGTTTGACATCCTTTGCATGGCATTGTTTCACGACAGTTTTGAAGACAACAACCTTACGCAAGAACAACTTGCCGATCTTTTCGGAAAGAACGTTGCAAGCCTTGTTCAAGTTGTCACTATTCCGAAAGATGTTCGTGACATTGAATATCCGATGGAAAAGTTAAGGAGAAAACACGAATTCAAAGCGAATAGCGTTGCTGACTTTACGGTTGGCTTGGGCCTTGTAGAATTACAAGATGTTCTTGATGTTTTGGAAACCCAAGCCCGCAATGTGTGGCGTGGAGATGTCCGTATTGCCGATAACGGAAAACATTCTCCTGAATGGTATCAAATGAACCTTTGGTACCGCTACAATTTCCTCATTTCCACCAGCAAGAAACTAACAGAAATTTATTACAATCCATTGTTAAACCCTGAGAAACTCAAACTTGAAGATATTCTCAAAGCAACTAATGCTGCTCGCACTCAATTTGCGAAAGTGGCTCGCTTCTATGCTGAGGTCACCGGCGTTGAGCTACCTCCGGGATTAGCCAAGGATATTGCCGCGTTACATGACCCTATTCATTATGTCGATATGGCCAAAAAAGGTGTTATCGCGGTTCGTTCATGGACAAACAGAAAAACATCCGAGCTTGTCCATGGAACGACTAGTCTTTTCATGTAATCTTCTTCCGTTTCCGCCCACCCCTCCGAATCATGCTATACGCGCCGCATAACCCTTTGAAAGTGCCGCGCTAAGTCATGTCCGATTTGTTTCCGAACAGCACCTCTCGCAAGAGAGATTCCTATAACGCCCAGGATATCGAAGTACTGGAGGGGCTGGAGCCCGTGCGCCGCCGCCCCGGCATGTACATCGGCGGGACGGACGAAACCGCCATGCACCATCTCGTGGCCGAGGTGCTGGACAACGCGATGGACGAGGCCGTCGCCGGGTATGCCAACCGGATCGAAGTCGAGCTTGGCGCAGACAATCAGGTCACGGTGCGCGACAACGGGCGAGGCGTTCCCGTTGATAATCATCCAAAATTCCCCGGCAAGTCGGCGCTCGAAGTCATTCTCACCACGCTGCATTCGGGCGGCAAATTCTCGAACAAGGTTTACGAAACCTCCGGCGGATTGCACGGCGTGGGCGTCTCCGTCGTTAATGCGCTTTCCGAGGAACTGACGGTCGAAGTCGCGCGCGACAAGCAGCTTTATGTGCAGAGTTATTGCCGCGGCAAACCGCTGGGAAAATTGAAGAAAGCCGGGGCCGTCAACCGGCGCGGGACGACGATCATTTTCCGGCCCGATACTGGCATTTTCGGCACCAAGGCGCGGTTCAAGCCCTCTGCCCTCTTCCGCATGGCGCGATCGAAAGCGTATCTGTTCCGCGGCGTCGAAATCCGCTGGCGTTGCGAGCCGTCCCTCATCAAAAGCGACGACAAAACGCCCGCCGAGGCCACTTTGCATTTTCCTGGTGGTTTGGCGGATTACCTGATCTCGGCGCTCGAAGACCGCGCGACGCTCACGCCCCAGCCGTTCACTGGCGTGGCCGATCTGCCCGACGGCAAAGGCAAGGTCGAATGGGCCGTAGCGTGGCCGGAACAAGGCGACGGCTTTTGCCATTCGTATTGCAACACGATCCCGACGCCGCAAGGCGGAACACACGAAGCAGGCATGCGCTCGGCGCTTTTGCGCGGCTTGCGGACGTACGGCGAAATGCTCGGCAATCGCCGCGCGGCTGCGATCACGGGCGACGAGGCCTTCAGTGACGCGGCCGTTTTACTGTCGCTGTTCATTCGCGATCCGCAGTTTCAGGGCCAAACCAAGGACAGGTTAGCAACAACGGAAGCTACGCGCCTCGTCGATCAGGTTGTGAAGGATCACTTCGATCATTGGCTGGCCGCCGATCCCGTGGGCAGTAAAACGCTGCTCGATCAGTTGATCTTCAAGGCCGAAGAACGCGCGCGCATGAGCCAAGCCAAAGATCTGGCGCGCAAAACAGCAACGCGAAAGCTGCGCTTGCCCGGCAAATTGGCGGATTGTTCGCAAAGCAGCGCCGAGGGCACAGAAATTTTCCTCGTCGAAGGGGATTCGGCGGGCGGCTCGGCCAAGCAGGCTCGCAACCGCGATACGCAGGCTATTTTGCCTTTGCGCGGAAAAATCCTGAACGTCGCCAGCGCCAGCACCGACAAATTGCGCGGCAATCAGGAACTGGCCGATTTAATACAAGCTCTCGGCTGCGGCATTGGCAGCACGTTCGATCTCAAAAAACTGCGCTATGAGCGCATCATCATCATGACCGACGCCGACGTTGACGGCGCGCACATTGCCTCGCTTCTAATGACGTTTTTCTATCGCGAAACGCCGGGCCTGATCAACGCCGGGAAACTTTTTCTGGCGCAGCCGCCGCTTTACCGCATGACGCAAGGTAGTGTGACCGCTTATGCCCGCGACGACGCGCATAAGGACGAATTATTGCATACGACGTTCAATGGACGCGGCAAGGTGGAGATGAGCCGCTTCAAAGGCCTCGGCGAAATGATGCCGGCGCAACTGCGCGAAACGACGATGGACCCGCGCACGCGGTCGTTGCTGCGCGTGGTCGTTTCACCGCCCGGCGAACTGGACGCGGCGGAAGATATTCAGGAAACCGAACGGCTTGTTGAAAGCCTGATGGGCCGGAAAGCCGAACTGCGCTTCCAATTCATTCAGGAAAACGCGCGATTTGTGCGGGAAGTGGATGTGTAGGCCCATTTAAATAGGCACCCCCTTCAACGTCATTCCGGACAATTTTGTTTCGCATCGCAAAGCGAGGCGAAACAAAATTGATCCGGAATCCAGTCACTCTTTCCACCAGTACGATCTAGTGGATAGTGAAGCTGGATTCCGGATCAAGTTTCTTTCGTCTTGTTTCACAAGCCGAAAAGAAACTTGTCCGGAATGACATTAGAAAAATTTCTTACTGAAACGCCGTTTCCGCGAATCCGCGCAGCTTGCGGCTATGCAATGTCTCAAGGCCATTTTCGCGCAGGAGTTCCATTGCCTTGACGCCGATTTTCAGGTGCTGATCGACTTGCTGCTTGTAAAAACGGTTGGCCATGCCGGGAAGTTTGATCTCGCCGTGCAAGGGCCGATCCGAAACGCATAACAACGTGCCGTAAGGTACGCGGAAACGGAATCCATTCGCGGCAATGACGGCGGATTCCATATCGAGCGCAATGGCGCGGCTCTGCCCGAAACGCTCGACAAGCCCGGCGTAGCCGGAAATCTCCCAGTTGCGGTTGTCGGTCGTCACGACCGTGCCGGTGCGCATAACGGACTTCAAGGCATAGCCGGTGCGGCCTGTAACATGGCCGACGGAAGTCTCAATCGCGCGCTGCACTTCGGCGAGCGCAGGCACGGGCACCCATAACGGCAAATCGCCGTCCAGCACATGATCGTCGCGCACATAGCCGTGCGCCAAGACGTAATCGCCGAGTTGCTGCGTTTCGCGCAATCCGGCGCAATGCCCCAGCATGATCCATGCATTGGGGCGCAGAACGGCAACGTGATCCGAGATCGTGCGCGCGTTGCTCGGCCCCACGCCTATGTTAATGAGCGTGATGCCGTTGCCGTCCTCGCGCATCAGATGGTACGCGGGCATTTGCGGCATCGGGCCTTCCAGAGGCTTGCCCGTCCGTTCACCACTACCGCCGAGATTCTCATTGACGGTCGTCACGCCGCTCGGCTCGACAAGGCACGTGTATTGCGCGCGATAAGCCGCTGTGGCCGGATCGTCGGATTTACGCATGATTTCCACGCCCATACGCAAAAACTCATCCGCATAAAACGCGTAATTGGTGAAAATCACGTAATTCTGGAAATGCTCCGGGTCTGTGCCGGTATAATGACGAAGGCGATGCAACGAATAATCCACGCGCGGTGCGGTGAAAAGCGCCAACGGCTGATCTTGTCCAAGCGAGGGAATCCAAGTACTGGCTGCGATGGAATCGTCCATCGCGGCAAGGTCGGGTAGATTGAAAACTTGTCGCATGCGCTCAATGCGTTCGGGGCCAAGCTCGCCCTCGACATGCATGTTGTCCTGAAAGGCGAAGTGAATAGGAATGGGAGAGGAACTAACGCCTACCTCCAGAGGAATCCGGTGGTTCTCCATCAGATGCCTGAATTGGTTGGCGTAATATCGCGCAAAAAGATCGGGTCGCGTTAACGTGGTGCTATAGCGCCCAGGGCCTGGGACAAATCCATAAGAAAGGCGCGTGTCGATGCGTGTCGGAGTCTCGGTCGTGATCGCGACGTAAGGATAATGCGCCGTCACCTTCCCCGGCAGGCTTTCGCCGCGCGCAAGGCGCTGAAAATTATCGCGGAGATATGCCGTATTGGCGTCGTAAAGCTGGCGGACATACTGCACAGCAGCAACGGCATCGACAAACGTCTTGGCCTTGTTCGGCGGTGTGGGCGGGATTGGTTTCAGTTCCATATGTTTTAATCCTCCAATCCCAACAACGTACGCGCAAAATCCTCGGCGCGGAAGGGGCGAAGGTCATCGGCCCCCTCGCCCACGCCGATAGCATGAATAGGCAAACCGAAACGATCCGCCAGCGCCACCAGAACGCCACCTTTGGCCGAACCATCGAGCTTCGTGACGACAAGGCCCGTCACTTGAGTCAAATCGCGGAACACTTCGACTTGCGCGTGGGCGTTTTGGCCCGTCGTGGCATCGAGAACCAAAAGCGTCGCATGAGGCGCATCTGGATCGAGCTTTTTCAAAACACGCGCGATTTTGGATAGCTCCTGCATCAGGTCGGATTTGTTGTGAGGCCGTCCTGCCGTGTCGATCAACAATAAATCAGCCTTGTCGGCCTGCGCCTGCTGCAAAGCCTGAAACGCAAGCGCGGCGGCATCGCCATTCGGCGGACCTGCTATCACGCGGCAGCCCGTGCGCTCGCCCCAGATTTGCAACTGGCTGATAGCAGCCGCGCGAAATGTATCGCCCGCCGCCAGCACGACTTTCAATCCTTGCGCCTGATAAAGCTTCGCCAGTTTGCCGATGGTCGTCGTTTTGCCAGTGCCGTTGACGCCAACCATTAGAACAACGAAAGGCTTGCGCGCCGCATCGATTTCAAGCGGCTTCGCGCAGAGACGTAAAATATCTGTTATGGATTCGGCCAAAGCCCCACGAATTTCTTGATCGGTCACGTCTTTGCCGAAACGCGTCTTACCGAAATCGCCGACAAGCCGCGCCGCCGTGGCCGGGCCGAGATCGGCTTCAATCAGCAATTCTTCCAATTCATTCAACGCGATTTCGTCCAGCTTGCGCTTCATGAACGCGCTACCGATGCCTTCGGACAGTTTGCCCGTCGAGCGCTGCAACCCCGCGCGAAGTCGGGAAAGCCAGGTGGATTTTGCAGTTTCATTCATGAATCAATCAACCTTCCCACCAGCTTCGCCCCTTCACGCGCCACGCATTCAATCGATATGACAGAACCGACTTGCGCTGGGAAGGGCAGTTTCACTTCTGCATAAGTCGGCGTGCGCCCAAGGCCATTTTGTTCCACAAGCACATCAAGCCGCTGGCAGATCAGCGAATCCAAATGCCGCAGCACAGCCTTTTCACCCACGGCGCGAAGTTGCGCCGCCCTAGCCTTGCGGATTTCACCTCTCACCTGCGGCATTTTCGCGGCAGGCGTGCCGGATCGTGCCGAATAAGGAAAAACATGCAGCCAAACGAACCCGCATTCTTCAATAAACCGAAGCGTATTGGCAAACATTTCATCCGTTTCTGTAGGAAATCCGGCAATCATATCCGCGCCAAACGCGATATGGGGCCGCAATCCGCGCGCGCGTTCGCATAATTTTACAACATCGGCCACCGTATGACGGCGTTTCATGCGCTTCAGCACCATATCGTCGCCCGATTGCACGCTGAGATGCAAATGCGGCATCAGGCGCGGTTCGTTGGCAATGAGTTGCCATAAATCCTCGTCCATGGCCGCCGGATCGAGCGACGACAGGCGCAAACGCGGCAATTCCGGCACCTGGGCCAAAACATCCCGCGCCAGTTGCCCCAATGTCGGTTTGCCGGGCAGATCGGCGCCCCATGAAGCGATATCGACGCCCGTCAGCACGATTTCGCGGTAGCCTTCTGCAATCAGCGCTTTCACCTGTTCGACAATGGCGACGACTGGTGCGGAACGCGACGGCCCGCGCCCCAAAGGAATGACACAGAACGTGCAGCGATGATCGCAGCCGTTCTGCACATGAACGAAACCGCGCCACTTACCTTCAAAGCCGCGAACAATGGGAGTGGATTCCCCCAAAAAGCGCGTGTCATTCCCGCGAAGGCGGGAATCCCATTTGTTTGTAGATGTGACAGAAGTAAATGGGATGCCCGCCTTCGCGGGCATGACGTTTCGCAAATTTCTATACGTCTCCGCCTTCATTTTGTCGTCGTTGCCGATTACGTGATCGACTTCCGGCATTGCGGCGTACTTCTGCGCGTCAATCTGCGCCGCGCAGCCGGTGACGATGATTTTAGCGTCGGGATTCTCGCGCCGCAGCTTGCGAATAGCCTGCCGCGCCTGACGTTCGGCCTCGGCTGTCACGGCGCACGTGTTGATGATTACCGCGTCCGTCAGGCCAGCCTCCAGCGCATGCTGCCGCATCACCTCGGATTCGTAAGTGTTCAGGCGGCAGCCAAACGTGATGATATCGGTCGGCTTAGTCATCTTTTCAAGGCTTCCAAATTCAGAGAATAACCTTTACAGAACAGGTTGTTTTATTGGCATTTCTTATGCCATAAATACGCCTGAATCACCCTCCTAAAATCCCGCCTCAAGCTTCAGTCTCAAAATCAGGTAAGGATCACGAACATGCGTCGTATCTTTCGCTCCGTTTTATTCATCCTCATCGCGATTCCCCTGTCACTGTCCCTCCCAGCGCCAAGCCAGGCGCACAGCGGGCCGACGGGGTTTGCCGATCTGGCTGAAAAGCTTTTGCCAGCCGTGGTCAATGTCTCGACGACGCAAACCGTCACCACGCAAAACGACGCGGGAGAATTCCCCGATCTGCAACTTCCTCCGGGCTCGCCTTTCGAAGAATTTTTCCACGATTTCCTGGAAAAACAGGGCAAAAACAAGGGCGACAAGCCTCATAAGCACAAAGCCACGTCGTTGGGCTCCGGCTTTATTATCGATCCTTCCGGTTACGTCGTCACAAATTATCACGTTGTCCAGGACGCCGATGAAATTACGGTTATCCTGCAGGACGACACCAACCTTCCCGCGACCGTAGTCGGAAAGGACAAAAAGACCGACCTCGCGCTCCTGAAAGTTTCCAGCAAAAAGCCCCTCCCGGCGGTGGCTTGGGGCGATAGCGATAAAATCCGCGTTGGCGACTGGATCATGGCCATCGGCAATCCCTATGGCCTTGGCGGAACCGTTACGGCGGGCATCATCTCGGCGCGCGCGCGCGACATCAATTCCGGCCCATATGACGACTATCTGCAAACCGACGCGCCCATCAATCGCGGCAATTCCGGCGGGCCGATGTTCAATATGGACGGCGAAGTCATCGGCGTGAACACAGCCATCTTTTCGCCCTCAGGCGGATCGATCGGCATCGGGTTCGCCATTCCGTCCTCGATGGCCAAAAGCGTGATCGAACAGCTCAAGGCGACCGGCCACACGCGGCGCGGCTGGCTTGGTGTTAGAATACAAGTTGTAACGCCCGAAATTGCGGAAAGCCTCGGCCTCGGCAAGCCGCGCGGCGCGCTTGTGTCAAGCGTCACGCCCGATGGCCCTGCCGCCAAGGCCAAGGTCGAACCGGGCGACGTGATCGTCAGCTTCGACGGCAAAGACGTGACGGAGATGCACCGGCTTCCGCGCATCGTCGCGGAAACGGATGTCGATAAATCCGTTCCCATGATCGTTATTCGCAAAGGCAAGGAAATCACCTTGCAGGTCAAGGTCGGTGAGCTTGAATCGCACGACGAGGCGCAGGAAAAAGAGGAGGAGCAGGAAGAAGCAGGCCCCGCCTTGCCCAGTTCCACGAAGATCGACGAATTGGGACTGAGCGCAACACCGCTGACCGACGCCTTGCGTAAGCGCTATGAAACCGACAAAAACGCGAACGGCGTGATCGTTATCAAGGTGGCATCCGATGGCTTGGCGTCCGAATACGGCATCCAGCCCGGTGACGTGATCAGCGAAGCCGGCCAGCAGGACATCAAGGACGTCAAGGTTCTGGCCGACCTCGTCAAGCGCGCCAAGAAAGACAACAAGCCATTGTTGTTATTGGTCGATCGCAAAGGCGACCTGCGGTTTGTCGCGGTTAGTTTTGGAAAAAAAGATAAGGATAAGTCGAAGGATAAGGGGAAAGACCAGGATCAGGATAAGGATAAAGATAAGGAATAGCGTGCGACGCTATCCTTATAACCCCTGCGCCCAAACCAACGTCTTCAAATCCGCGTGATTGATCTGATGCGGCACGATGGCGCGCAGAGCAGGTTTTGCGTGATACGCAACGCCTAATCCGCCGCCTTGATTACAGGCGTTCAGCATCAACGAGTCATTCATGCCATCGCCGATGGTCAGGCATTCGGACAGCGTTATATTTAATTCGCGGCACGCCTGATCGAGGGCGGCCTTTTTGCTGTTTTTATCGAGGATCGGCTCAACGACCTTGCCGGTGATTTTGCCGTCGGCCAAAATGATTTCGTTGGCAAAACAGCGGTCGAAACCTAGGCGCTTTGCAACGATGTCCGTAAAGTAGGTAAAGCCGCCCGTAGCGAGCCAGCATCGCGCTCCGCTTTTCTTCATCGCCGCAACCAGTTCCGCGGCCCCCGGCGTGGGCGTAATGCGTTCAGCGACTTTTGCAAGAAGCTCGACAGGCTGCCCGGCCAGCAGCGCCGTGCGCTCCTTCAGCGACGCGGCGAAATCGAGCTCGCCGTTCATGCCGCGCCGTGTGATTTCGGCAACCTTTTCGCCGATCCCCAGCATGGCCGCCATTTCATCGAGCATTTCCTGCTCGATGATTGTGGATTCCATATCGGCCAGAAGAAACTTTTTGCGCCGCGTCGCCACAGGTTGAACAATCACGTCGATTGGTATTTCGCCAAGCGCGGATTTCAAAACCGCATACGCCGATTCATATGCGAGTCCATCGAAGAAAATATCCGCCGCTGCGCCCTGCCCTTTGATTTGGCTGTTAACGGCAGACGCGCCTTTCGCGGTCAATGCCGAAGACAGCGACGTAATAAGGGCTTCGTCGATGCGTATCGTGGAACCGGCAACCAGCGTTGCAACGTTTTGGGAAGTCATGTTTGCGCTAATGCCTCCGGGTCATCCTTAATCCACGCCGCAAAATCTTCGTCGTCGGCGGTGGGTTCGTCTTTGCTTTCACCCTCGCGCGGCAAATCGGCGAGCACGGGCCGCGCATCCAGCAATCCCGCCGCCTTCAAATCCTCAACGCCCGGCAATTCGTTCAATGATGCGAGGTTGAAATGACTCAGAAAATCCGGCGTCGTTTTCCACGTCAGAGGATGGCCCGGCGTTTCGCGCCGCTTACCGGGGCGTATCCAGCCAAGCTCCAGCAGAATGTCCAGCGTTCCGCGGCTCGTCTCCACGCCACGAATGCTTTCGATTTCAGCGCGCGTGACAGGCTGATGATAGGCGATGATCGCCAGAACCTCGGAGGCAGCGCGCGGCAGCTTGCGGCGCGGTTGCTTCGTAATCTTCATCAGTCCGGCGAGATCTGGCGCCGTGCGGAAACTCCACGCGTCTCCTGTCTCAACCAGATTGACGCCGCTGGACGCATAACGCTCCTGCAAATCCTTTAATAAGGCAAGAACATCCACGCCGCCCATCTGATCCTGCAAAACGGCAAGCGCCAACGGCTCGCCGCTGGCGAACAGGATGGCTTCAAGAAGGCGGATATCTGTATTTTCGCTCATACGTCTTCACTCGCGGTTGGTAAGGACTCACGGCGGCGCAAATAGATCGGCGCGAAAACGCCGTCTTGCCGCAATTCAAGTTCGCCCGCCTTCACCATTTCCAGCGTCGCGGCAAATGTCGAGGCGATGGCGGAACGCGCCTCAAGGCCTTCAAGGCCCTCCGTATCCGGCAGAAAGCCTTGCAAAACTGTCCAGTCCGGCGCGAAACCAAGCGTCCGCCGCAAACGGCCCAGGCTTTCTTCCATACTAAACAACCGGGTCGGCTTGACGCTATAGCTTTCCGGCTTCATGCGGCGCTGCGGCGCGCCCAGCGCCGTCAGCAGATCGTAGAGAGGCAGAAAATAAATTGGCTTTTCCTCGACGTCCCGCCTCTCCGGCACGCCGCGCATAAAGACATCGATGCCAAGCCGGGGCATTTCCTGCAACTGCCGCGCGGCTTGTTGCATGGCTTCAAGGCGCAATAACTGGAACTTCAGCGCCTCGGCCAGCTCGGCGGGATTCGGCTCGTCTTCCGGCAAATTCGGCAATAAAAGACGCGACTTCAGATAGGCCAGCCACGCCGCCATCACGAGATAATCCGCGGCGACTTCCAGCCGCAACTGCCGCGCCGAGGCAATGAAAGCGAGATACTGTTCAGCCAACGCCAGAATGGAAATTTTGGAAAGATCGACCCTCTGCTCTCGCGCAAGGTTGAGAAGCAGGTCGATCGGCCCGTCGAATCCGTCCAGCGCTACCACAAGGTCGTTGGCGGACGAGGATTCAGCCGTATGCATAATGGTGGTGTCCATTCGAAAGACTCACCCCAGAGTTTGTAATGTTCCTGTTTTACAAGGGAATCGACGCATTATCTTCAATAAAATTATTTTTATATAACAATATGTTACCTCTTCGTATTGACAAGGAGAATTCAGTTGCGATAGCAGTACGCGCAATATGGTTATAACGATAATTTTCCAACCCAATCAATAGGTAAGGAGATCATTATGTTCCTGCGAACTGGCCGCCGTCCAATGAGACAGAGCCCCCTACAGATCCCCCAAAAGTATAAAAGCATGAAACTTACATCTGCTGAATCAGGTCAGATCAATGATATTCCCCCCTCCGAAGTCGACGAAAAATTATCTGAAAGGCCAATATCAAACGAAAAATCAGATACGCCCTCTCTCTAGGAAGATGTTTTCATTCGCCCTTGCGCACGTCCCCACTTTTCCAGAGCTGGCGCGCTCATCTCAGGCAACACGCGACTGATTTCACGCATTTCCGGCAACGTTCCGGGGCAATACAAAACGATGTCTGCGCCTGCGGCCAGCGCCTTGCTGGCGATTTCGTCCAGCGGCCCATTTAAAGCCTTCATCGCCAGATCGTCCGAAAACAGCAAACCCTGAAAACCAATCGCGCCGCGAATAATTTCCCGATGCACTTTCGCCGATAACGAAACAGGCGCATCGGGATCGAGAGCCGTGAAAACCACATGGCAATTCATGCCGATGGGAGCGTCCTTCAAAGCCGCGAACGGCAGAAAATCCTCCGCCTCAAGTTCGGCGCGCGACGCCTCTACAACCGGCAAAGCCACATGTGGATCGGCCTTCACGCGCCCGTGTCCCGGCATGTGTTTGATAACAGGCAACACGCCATTTTCGAGATACGTTTTCACTGCCACGCGCGCCAACGCAACAACAACGGCGGGATCGCGGCTCATCGCACGATCGCCGATGGCGCTTGAAGCGCCTTCGATGAACAAATCCAGCACCGGTGCGCAATTGCCGTTGATGCCGAGTTCCGTCAGCATCCGCGCCGTGGCCTGCGCGTGCAGCGTCATCGCCTCGATGCCTTTGGTTGAATCCTTTTCATACACTTCGCCGATCTGGCGCAATGCAGGCAATTCCGGCCAATGCGGCGGTTTCAAGCGCGCAACGCGCCCGCCTTCTTGATCGATAAACACGGGCGCATCCGCGCGGCTTACTGCCTGTCGCAAATCGCGCACCAACTGCCGCACCTGATCCGGCGTTTTGCAATTTCGTTGAAACAGGATAAAGCCGAAGGGATTTTCTTCGGCGAAAAACGCGCGTTCCTCGTCGCCAAGCGTCGTTCCGGCGCATCCGAAGATGACGGGTTTCATATTATTGCCGCACGATGATGCAACTCGCCTTCTTTCCTCCCAACGCGGTGCAAATCGAGTGCGCCTGCGCATCGGTCAGGGGGTCGCTTTGCACGCGGTAGTAAATGCCTTTGCTGCCGAGATCGGCTTTCGTCAAATGCAAATGAACCGTGCCGAGCGTATCGGCGTATTTGCTTTGCATCCGTTTCATTTCGCCAAGCGCGACTTGCTGATCGGGAAACGAAGCCAGTTGAACGAGGAATCCCTTGGCTGGTTTAGCCACCTCACCCGTAAACATTTCCTTCGGTATTGAGCCGACGACCATGGGCTTGGCCGCTGTTTTGGCAGCAGGAGCCGGCGTTGGTTTAGCTGGTTGCACGGTCGTCGCCACCATTGGCGTTGTTGATGGAGGCGTTACAGGTTTTATCTCTTGTGGCACAGGCGCCGCCGTGACAGCACCAGCAGGCGCGGCGACAGGCACGGGCGCCGTTTGAGGCTGCGATGTTGGAGTTACCGGCGTTGCCGCGACAGGAGCCGGAGCCGCTTGCGGCACTTCGGGCGGCGGGAGCAAATGTTCAACCGTCTTCGCCCCTGCAGCGCTGTTATCGAGTTGCTGGAACACTTGCTCGTCCTGGTGCGGAATTTCGATTCCGCCCGGCTGCTCAGGGCGTTGCTTGAGGGTTCCTTCGGCCTTAATGGTCGGAATCTCCGCCGGCTGGCTGTTATCGGGGAAAAAACGCTGATACACCAGCCCGGCAACCCCCGCCAATACGATGACGATCAAACCCAAAAGCAAACGACGGCGCAGGCCTCTGCGCGGCGCGCGTTGCTGCATAAATTCCGAACGAACGGGACGCACGGCAAAAAGTTCAGGTGGTTGTTTCATGGCGCAATTCCTCCAGCGGCGTGCTTCCCATGACGGCGAGTCCGCTGGCGATCACCGTCTGGACAGCTTTAATGAGCACAAGACGCGCGCGCGTCAAGGCAGGATCATCCGGCACAATAAAACGAAGGGCCGCGTTGTCGTTGCCCTTGTTCCACAGGCTATGAAAAAGCGCGGCAAGTTCCATCAAATAAAAAGCGATGCGATGCGGTTCCTGCGCCGCGGCAGCAGCCTCGACCGCGCGCGGCCAATTCGCAAGAAAACGGATCAAGGTTAGTTCTTCCGGCGTATTGATTGAGCCGACATCTACCTTCGCTAAAGCTTCGGTGGACAGGTCTACCTTCGCTGCCACTGCATGGCGCAAAACTGAACAGCACCGCGCGTGCGCGTATTGCACATAGAAAACGGGATTGTCGCGCGTTTGCTCGACGACTTTGGCGAAATCGAACTCAAGCTCGGAATCCGGCGCGCGCGTGAGCATGAAAAAGCGCACGGCCCCTGCCCCCACCTGCTCCACCATCTCGCGCAGCGTGATGAGATTGCCGGAACGCTTGGATAATTTCACCGGCACGCCGTTTTTGAAAATCTTGACAATGTTATTGTAGATGACTTCCAGCCGCGCCTTGCCGTCGCTGAACGCCGCCACGGCCGGACGCATCTTATCCAAATAACCGCCGTGATCCGTGCCGAGCACATTGATCATATACATGAAACCGCGCGCGATTTTGTCATAGTGATAAGCAATATCGGGCATGATGTAGGCCCACGTGCCATCGCGCTTTTTCAGCGGCCTGTCCGTGCTATCGCCGAACTGGCTGGAGCGAAACAGGGTCAGCGGCGCAGGCTCCCAATCCTCCATCGCCTTGCCTTTCGGCGGCGGCAGCGTGCCGACGTAAATCAGGCCCTTGTCTTCCAGAATCTTGAAAGCCTTTTCCAGCTTCCCGCTGGCGATCAAATCGCGCTCGTTCGTAAAGACGTCATGTTTGATGCCGATGAGGCTGAGGTCTTCGCGGATTAATCCCATGATGAATTGCACGGCGAAATCGCGCAGAGGCGCGAGCCATTCGGTTTCCGCCTTGCCCAACCATTTTTTGCCGTCGCGTTTGGCCAATGCCGCGCCAACTTCTTTTAGATATTCGCCCGGATAAAGCCCGGCTGGAATTTCCCCAATGTCCTCGCCCAGCGCCTCGCGGTAACGCAGGTTCACGGTGCGCGCCAGAACATCAACCTGCGTGCCCGCGTCGTTGAAATAATATTCGCGCGTGACGTCGTATCCGGCTTTCGCCAAAAGGTTGCATAACGTATCGCCCAGCACAGCGCCGCGCACATGCCCCGCGTGCATGGGGCCAGTCGGATTGGCGGACACGAATTCCACATTGACGCGCTCGCGTTTGCCATAAGCGCTGTCGCCGTAAGACGTTCCGGTTTTCAGAATTTCCTTCAATTCGTTGTGCCACACATCGGGTTTCAACCGCAGATTGATAAATCCGGGCCCGGCAATCTCCACGCTTGTGACATTCGGCAGCGCCGCCAATTTGGGCTTTAACAATTCTGCAATCGCACGCGGCGGTTTTCCCGCAACTTTCGCGAGAACCATCGCCACATTCGTCGCAAGATCGCCATGCGCCGCATCGCGCGGCGGTTCGACAACAAAGATGGGTAACGGCGCACGAAGCGCTAACGCGCCTTCATTAACCAAACCGTCAAGGATAGCCGCGATAGCGGTTTGCGTGGTTTTAAAGATGGTCATGCTCGTTAGAGAATCCATGTGTGTTGCCGGCTGAGCATATTCCTTCGTGCGTCCCTGTGGAAGAATGATTGCTAATCTGTGCACGGCTTCGAATCTACGGCGATTTAACTATTTTCAAATTGACAAGGATGGATCGATATGACAACGACATTCGGTTCTTGTTATATGACCGATGGAGATAAGGATGCACTTAGTTCTCGTCGAAGGTCATCAATTTCTGGGGGATAGTATCACCGCGACTTTGTCGCAGTACGAAGGCGTTACTCACGAGAAGGTGACGAGCTATAACGAATTTATTGATAAATTATCAACATCGGCGGTTCCACCAAGCCATATTGTTTTAAATCTCGACGGCCACTTGGGTGACGTTACCGACATTTACAAGCATCTGGCCGAAAATTATCCCAAAGCTAAGCTATTTATTCATTCCAATAAAGATAAAGAATATGCCAACGCATTACTAGAAACTAGAAAAGTATATTTACCGCCTGAAAATATAGTTGACCAATGGAGATTATATGAATTTATTCAAAATTTAATGTCGGGATATCCTCTGAAGCCGGCCCCCGAAACACCGCCAACATACGGACGAATTGCAGATCTTGCTCACCACTCCCCGAATCTTGCCCCCCAACCGCGCGCAGCGGGCAATATTGGAGCAGACAGCCCCAACACAATGTACATAAATGTACGTAGGTGCGGTTTACAATAGTTTACGTTACACTCCTACTTACTCTTCTGCGCCGTTTTCAATGCTTTGCCGCACGGCGGGGCGTAGGTGCGGGCCGTGATGTTTGTCACCTCGCCCTGAACCATTTCCGGCGATCCCTTGAACAGGGTCACAACTTTATCCCTGCGTTGCGCGCAAAAAGCCGGGGCAGAAACGTTGGCAATTTCCTGACCATATTCATTGGCCAGCAATGTCCTCAGCCTATCAAGCCGCGTAATGCCATTCCCGCCATACGCGGCTTTGTAATACCGGATCATGGTTTGCTCGGCCTCATGCAGCGCGCTGATGTTGTTGCGCGTGAAGCCGGTATAGGCAGGCACGAGATTCTCGCCTTCGGAACTTTCGCGGCACGTGACCGTGATGACCATCAATTCCGAATGAAGCCGCAGCAACTGCTCCGCTTGCACCTCTGCCGGAGAATAGCAATGCGAGGCGGCTGAGGCGGTTGGGATTGAAAAAAATAAAGACAGACAAACAAAGACAAGAGGCATGAGCTTCTTCATGGCGTCTCCTGTTATGGGGATTCTTGAAGGGAAGTAACTGGAAGATGCTAGCTCATAAAAACGTCAGTTGTCATGGTCTTATTTTTCAAAAACTACTCCCACTCTATCGTCCCCGGTGGTTTGCTGGTCACGTCGTAAACGACGCGATTAACCCCGCGCACTTCATTGATAATACGGGTCGCAACACGGGCAAGAAAAGCATGTTCAAACGGATAGGACTCGGCCGTCATGCCATCTACGGAGGTAACAGCCCGTAATCCAAGAACATTATCGTAGGAACGCCCGTCGCCCATCACGCCGACCGTCCGTACCGGCAAAAGAACGGCGAAAGCCTGCCAGATTTTGTCATAAAGACCGGCTTTGCGGATTTCATCCAGATAAATCACGTCCGCCTTGCGAAGAATGGCGAGTTTCTCTTCCGTCACATCGCTCAACACGCGAATTCCAAGCCCCGGCCCCGGAAACGGATGCCGCCCAACAAAAGAATCCGGCAATCCCAGTTCCCGACCCAGCGCCCTCACCTCGTCCTTGAACAATTCGCGCAAAGGCTCGATGAGTTTCAATTTCATGCGTTCCGGCAGACCGCCAACGTTGTGATGCGATTTGATCGTAACGCTCGGCCCGCCGGTGAAGGAAACGCTTTCGATTACATCCGGATAAAGCGTGCCTTGCGCCAGATATTCCACGCCGCTGATCTTGTGCGCCTCGGCATCGAACACGTCGATGAACAGCTTGCCGATGATTTTGCGTTTGGCTTCGGGATCGGCAACGTCTTTCAACGCCGCGAGAAATTGCGGCCCGGCATTCACGGCGACAAGAGGAATGTTGTAGTGCTTGCGGAACAGGTCAACCACCTGCGTGCCTTCGTCTTCGCGCATCAAGCCCGTATCGACGAAAATGCAGGTCAACTGATCGCCAATGGCTTCATGAATGAGAACAGCCGCAACGGCGCTGTCCACACCGCCGGAAAGCCCGCAGATCACTTTGCCCTTGCCAACTTGCGCGCGGATTTTGGCGATTTCAGTTTCGCGGAAAGCCTTCATGCTCCAGTCGCTGCCAATGCCGCAAATTTTGTGCACAAAATTGCCGAGAAGTTTCGCGCCGTCAGGCGTATGCACAACTTCGGGATGAAATTGCGTTGCGTAAAGTTTCCGTTTTTCGTCGGCGATGAAGGCGAAAGGCGCGCCTTTGCTGGTGCCGACAACCTTAAATCCATTGGGGATTTTCGTGACACGATCGCCGTGGCTCATCCATACTTGCTGACGCGAACCTTTCGGCCAGAAATCAGCAAATAAATCGCAATCTTCCGCAATCTCAAGTTCAGCGCGTCCGAATTCGCGGTGGTGCCCGCCTTCAACATGTCCACCGAGTTGCATGCATAACGTCTGCTGGCCATAGCAAATCGCCAGCACCGGCACACCCAGATCCCAAACGGCCTGCGGCGCGCGCGGACTTCCCGTCTCCGTTGTCGAGGCCGGGCCGCCCGACAGAATAATGCCCTTGGGCTGAAACGCCCTGATTTGTTCGTCCGTGCGATTGAACGGATGAATCTCGCAATAGACCCCAGCCTCCCGCACCCGCCGCGCGATAAGCTGAGTCACTTGGGAACCGAAATCGAGGATGAGGATGCTGTTCATAAACATCCTTTAGCACCAAACATCATCCATGAATATATGGCTTATAACCTGATGCCTTACAATCATGAGCTTTAATTGTACTCATAGGCCCCCTTACAATCATCTCCCTATTATCATTAAACTGGATAACAACCATTGAACTATCTTTTTCAGATGAATACATTTGATCAACCGTATCCTCATTTACGGCTAACCTCATGGAACCTTTCTGGACCTCAATAAACTTGTGCCCATGAGCCTTCATCAAGACATAAAGGCCCTCTCCTGAATCCGGATCATCCGAATTAAAAATCTGCATTTCAGGTTCTGCAACCCCTTTGATATAAATAAACGGGTGCTCGACATGATCAAATTCGATAGCTTGTATTGCTTGAGAATTAACTCTTCGTTCTTTAATTACACTGGAAGCAACAGTTTTAAATTGAAAAAACATTTTTTTCTCCATCAAAAAATAAGCTAATCAATGGCAGGTTAACAGCCCACAAATACTTTCACTAGAAAATCTTATGGTTAACCCACATAACCTGGGCCGTTAAGAAAATCTAATGGCTTGCCGAGCCGTAGCGAGCGCTTCATCAGGCCGCCTTCGCCCTTCGGGCTACGGCGAGGCAGCTTTCGCGCAAAGCGCGAAAGCTGGTGCGGGCAGCCGGACTTGAACCGGCACGCCACTTCTGGCTTCGGATTTTAAGTCCGATGCGTCTACCTGTTCCGCCATGCCCGCAGACTTAAAGGGGAATATAGCCGCACTTGTGAGCCGCTAACAACACTGTTGCGATAACAGCCGTCTGACTCTATGTTGCCCCACGATTCCCCGGTAGCTCAGCGGTAGAGCAGGTGACTGTTAATCACCGGGTCGGCGGTTCGAGCCCGTCCCGGGGAGCCATTACCTTTAGGACGACATTTTTCTTCAAGAAGAGACCCGTCGTTCTTCTTCAACCCGCGTAGCATGCCGTGTTTTATGCTCAAGAAAAGATTGCGCCAGCGAGCGATAAAGGGGCGAAGGACAGACAAGACGCGAGACCGCAAAGGCTATAAAAGCCGTCGCCATCAAAGGCAGCGTTAAGGATTGGCTGTCGATCATTTCCATGACGATGATTGTTGCCGTTATAGGAACTTGCACGACCCCCGTGAAATACCCGACCATGCCAAGAATAATAACCGCAGCGGCAGGAACTTCAGGCATCCACATAGCTATATTGGAACCAAGTCCTGCGCCGACGGCTAACGACGGCGCGAAGAGACCGCCCGGAAGGCCGCTGATGTAGGACACAGCCGTCGCCAGCAGTTTCATCAACCCGTATGAACCGGGCAGTTGGTGCGTTCCCTCGATCAGTCCCTTGGCTTCCTCATATCCTGTGCCAAAGATTGAATCGTTGCAAAGCTGTCCGACAACAGCCAGTAAAAACCCGCATATGGCGGCGAACAGCACAGGCCGTCGCATTATGAAATCGCCAATTCGTCCGGGTATTCCTTGCGAAACAACAATAAGAAGCCTTGCAAAACTTCCGCCCAAAAGTCCTCCGGCGATTCCGCATATAAGAACGGGCCTCCAAGCTTGCTCAAGCCCCAAGGCAACGCTGGTGTGCCCAAAATAGCTGTAATTACCGAGCACGCCCATCGACACAATGCCCGCGACAACGACCGTCGTAATCGCGGTGCCACTTGTGCGTTCTTCAAAAGAACGCGACAGTTCTTCGATGGCGAAAATGATTCCAGCCAACGGCGTATTGAACGCTGCGGCGATACCGGCTGCGCCGCCCGCAAGGATGAGGGCGCGCCGCACATTCGGCGAAGGCAGGCGAAGCCATTTGCCCAACGCATGCATAACTGAAGCGCCGATTTGAACGGTAGGACCTTCGCGTCCCACCGAAGCCCCGACGCACAAGCCCAAGGTCGTCAGGAGAATCTTTCCTGCCGCAACGCGTAATGAGAGCACGGAAGCCCTTTCCGCTATCTCCGGTTCATCGATGGCGACAATGGCTTGTGGGATGCCGCTACCTTCCGCGCCGGAAAAAACACGTCGCGTCATCCATACGACTAAGGCAAATCCCGCAGGCGTAATCAGGAACGACAGATAGAAATGAGTCTTAATGATTGCTGCGAAAAGACCGTTGCCATACGTGCTCATCTTCGCAAACAAAATGGCCGCCAAGGCAATCACGATTGCGCCGCCCCAAAACAGCACTTGCTGGAGCCATATTCTGGGAAAAGCCAGAAAACGGGGTTTCAGACTGAGAAGGCGTTCAATCATCGGGAATCTCATACGACGAGGAAGTGAAGAATTGGTTATCTACTGTTCTCTCATCGACTATGAGTGACGTTTAGGATTATTGCCTTTGTACTGTTCATAGCCGCCACGCAAATCTTTAACGATACTCAAAGGAACTCCCATGCCGCATAGCGATAGATTTTGGGATTTGGAGTCAGCATCCGATTATCGGTTTGTTAAGGCGGGATACGTGACAAAATCTGTATCAAGGGCGTTGTCAGTCGGCAACACCGTAATGTGCCTTCAGCAATAAGCTATTATGGTGATATGAATACAGCACCTGCCACATTTATGACATCTTCTGCGAACAGGATTCCGCTCGGAATAAACCACCGAAGTGAAACAAAGAATTCAGAGCGTAGCCGTTGCGCGCGTCAAAAAAAACAGGAAAGGTAGTCAAATGAAACAGACTTCTGTCACCACCGTCGCTCTTGCGATGATGCTTGCTAGCGGAGCCGCATTTGCCGCCGATAGCACGCCAACTCCTATTACGGCTGCGCAAAATGCTCCAACGCCAGAAGCAACGGCTCCAGCTGTTGTAACGGTCCCTGCTGCGCCAAATAATGCGCCGCTGCCTCCAACGCCAGAAGCAGCGGCTCCGGCTGTCGTAACGGCACCTGCTGCGCCCGCCACACCTCCAACTCCGACAGCAGCAGAGGCCCCGGCTCCGGCTGCGCCAGCTGGAATAGCGGTTACGACACCTACACCCGCTGCGCCAAATAACGTAATGCCACCTCCAGCACAGGGAGCAGCGGCTCCTGTTGCGACAAGTGCACCATCTGCCGAGCCTGTGCCATTCTACAAGAAGGCCTATAACAAGGTTATGTCTTGGTTCAAACCGTCGTCGTAACTGCCAGTTACGGACAGTTTGTTCCAGACGATTTCCGATTGGTTAGCTGCGCCAATGTTGTGTAGGGTCCGTACTCATAATTAACGTGGGTTCTGCGCGAGCGAAAAAGTCGATCCGGCTACGCAAAAAGCGAAGAGCGTAGTGGTGCTACGGTCGAGCTTTTTGAGGCAGTCGGTCGGCTTTTTCGCCGCGCCTTCGGTTTGACAAGGATCAAAAATGGCTGTGTCAACTTCGCTCAGCGTACATTAAGTACGCTTTCGCTCGTTTCCTAGCCCTTTTTGATCCTTGTCAAACAGAACCTCACGTTAATTATGAGTACAGACCCTAGTAGTTTTGCCGGAGTTTTGGTATGCTGCATCAACTTCCGGGGCTTGGGTTCGAGTCTTTTTTAGGAACGGAAATTCACAGGGTAACTTTGGGGGTAATACAGAAAAATTCAACGGAGATTTCTGTTTGTTTCCAAGGCAATGCGATTTCCGTTTGAGCCCATCCTGGGCTATTTTGATTTTCCCAATTAGCGCAGAAAAAACGCGGGTGCTGTTTCTGCTCGCAATCCCGTTGCACAAAGATGGCTGACCTCCTGCGTCTTTTTTGCAGGAGATCAGCCTTGAAAAAATTACTATTTTGAACTGCTACCGTTCGGGCCTCCTTGAAGAGGAGGACCTCCCCCGCCAGAACTACCCTGCGGCGGCGGACCGCCAGCACCGGGGGCACCCTGAGGCGGCGGACCGCCAGCGCCTTGTTGAGGAAGCGTGAAGCCTTTTTGCTTCAAACACGCATCCATCGCCGTTCGATCCGGTCCGCCATGCGTATCTTTGGCTACCGAGGCGGCGCAAGCACTCATGGCTGCATCCAAAGCGCTATTTCTCGTCGATGGAGGCGCGCCACCACCGGGCGGGGGCAGCGGGGCACCCGTCGTTGCTGCCGGTACAGTGCTTGTCGTGGTGCTTGTCGTTGAGGCAAAGGCATCCATGCCACCAAGCAAGGCTGACACGAAACAAAGGGTAGCCGTCGCCAAAAGGCAAGAACGGAAATGTGATTTTTTCTGATGAGGCATCGTTAACTCCTTGCTGCGGTGAAGCCAAACGGCAGGGCAAAGATTAGGTTGTTATTGACCAAAAAACAATGAGTCGGGAGAGCCTGCTTTTCGTCATTCACTTTTCAAACGACACTGTGTTTTGAGCCCAATAAAAGCGCCACGTCTTTCAAGACTTTCCTTGCCATCCTTGTTGCAACACAATTAATCTTGAGCCTAATCTTCCGGTTCTCGATCCACACCCCAAAAGGCCGAATGTCCGAACCTAAAAAAGTCCAGCTCATCTCCCGCGAAGCCCTGTTTCAGGGTTATTTCCGCGTGGATCGCTTGCACGTGCGCGCCGAGCGTTTCGACGGCAGCTTGTCGGAGCCGTTCACGCGCGAAGTTTTCGACGCCGGGCGCTATGCCGTGGGCGTTCTCCTTTTCGATCCCCAACACGACAAAGTCATTCTGGTCGAACAGTTTCGCCCCGGCATTATGGTCAAGGACGACGATCCCTGGGTCATCGAGCTTGTCGCCGGAATCGGCGAGTCCGGCGAATCCCGCGAAGAAACCGCCCGGCGCGAATGTTTTGAGGAAGCCGGTTGCACCGTAGCGGAACTTCATAAAATTATTGCGTATTACGTCGGGCCGGGATGCACGTCCCAGCACTTCACGATTTATGTCGGACGCACCACGGCGCCCGAAGACGGGATCGTTCGCGGCGTTCCCGAAGAAGGCGAAGACATTCGCGTTCACGTCATGGAAGCGGCGCAAGCCATCAGCCTTCTTTATGCGGGCAAACTTCGCGACGCGGCCACGATCATCGCCATGCAATGGTTCGCCTTGCATCATACCGAATTGCGCAGCCGATGGCTGGTCAGCGACGCCAGTACGCCGATTATTTAACCCCCATAATTCACAGGGTTGTTATCCACACCCCATAAAGTGATTGAGGTGATTCGCTCCTGTGTTATGGTGCCGGCATGGCCGACACCGTAACGAACTTCCCTGCCCTGCGCCCCACAGCAATGACGGATCTGACGCAAGTGCGAACGCCGCCGCACAACCTTGAGGCGGAACAAGCGCTGCTGGGCGCGATGCTCGTCAATAATACGGCGTACGAAAAAGTGGGCGACTTCCTGCGCGCCGAACATTTTTACGATCCGGTGCACGAGCGCATTTACGCGGCCATCGCAACGCTCATCAATCGCGGCCAGATTGCCGATCCCAAAACGTTGCGCGGCTTGTTCGAAAACGATCCCGCGCTTGCGTCCGTCGGCGGCGCACAATATCTGGGCGATCTTGCGGCCAGCGTCATCACGATCATCAACGCAGGCGATTATGGCCGCCTGATCCACGATCTTCATCTGCGCCGCCAGTTGATCGTCCTCGGCGAAGATGTCGTTAACGACGCCTACCGGCAAGACCTTGAAGACCCGGCGACAAAGCAGATCGAAGCGACCGAGCAACGCCTGTTCGACCTCGCGCAGACGGGAGAGTTGGATCGCGGTTTCATCAAGCTGGAAAAATCGCTGACCGCCTCCATCAAGATGGCCGAAGACGCCTACAAGCGCGACAGCCACGTCACGGGCATAACGACTGGCTTGCGCGATCTCGACCGCAAGCTGGGCGGCCTGCAAAAATCCGATCTCGTCATTCTTGCCGGACGGCCATCGATGGGCAAAACGGCACTGGCGACCAACATCGCCTTCAACGCCGCGCGCGCATTCTTCGACACCAGCGGCAAAGAAGGTTCGGCGGTTGCGTTCTTCTCGCTGGAAATGTCGAGCGAACAGTTGGCCACGCGCTTGCTCGGCGAACATTCCAACGTGCCGTCGGACAAAATCCGGCGCGGCGAAATCAAGCAGGACGATTTTTCCAAGTTTCTCGAAGCCACGAAAATTCTGTCCCGCGCGCCGCTTTACATCGACGATACGCCCGCGCTTACGGTCGCCAGCCTTCGCACGCGCGCACGGCGGCTGAAACGGCTGGTGCCGACGCTGGGCCTCATCGTCATTGACTATCTGCAACTGCTCCACGGGACAGCGCGGCGCGACGATAATCGCGTACAGGAAGTTTCGGAAATTACGCGCGGACTCAAAGGGTTAGCCAAGGAACTTGAAGTGCCGGTTCTGGCGCTGTCGCAGCTCTCGCGCGCCGTGGAAAGCCGCGAGGACAAACGGCCCCAGTTGGCTGACTTGCGCGAATCCGGCTCCATCGAACAGGACGCCGACGTCGTGATGTTCATTTACCGCGAGGAATACTACCACGCGCGCAGCGAACCCTCCCGCCGCCAGGACGAAAACGAAGACAGGTTCAACGCGCGCCTCCAGCGCTGGATGGAGCGCGGCGAAGAAGTCCGCAATATCGCAGAAGTCCTGATCGCCAAGCAACGCCACGGCCCCATCGGCAATGTACCTCTGCACTTCGATGGCCAGTACACAAGATTCAGCAACCTTGAACGGCAGTATGGCGAAAGCAGTTAGGCCTCGATTATAGACAAGCGCGTTAAAAAGAGGGTGTCATCCCCGCGAAAGCGGGGATCCAGCGGCCCGCGTCTGCGGGCCGTATAACGCAACAACTTAGCTGCTGTGCTTGTACTAAGGGTTGTTGACTCTTATGCTCCCCCGGATCAAGTCCGGGGTCGCTCCTGGATTCCCGCTTTCGCGGGAATGACGCCTATGGAAATAACATGCCCCCTGACTCCCCCACCGCCCTCATCGACCTCGACGCCCTCGTCTGGAACTACGGTTTCCTGCGCGATCAATCAGCGCCTGCGGAAACGGGAGCTGTGGTTAAGGCGGATGCCTATGGGCTTGGAATGGCCCCAATCGCCGAAGCCTTGCACCGCGCCGGATGCAAAACGTTCTTCACGGCGCATTTCAGCGAGGCTTTAGCGTTACGCGCTGCCCTGAAAAACGTCACCATTGTAACAATGCACGGCATTCCGGAATCCGCGCAGGCCGAAGCTGTGGCGCGGAATATAACGCCGGTCATCAATTATCTGAGCGCGCTGGAATCGTGGAGTCGTTTTGCACGCCTAAGCGGAAAGTCTTTACCCGCGTTCATCCATTTGGACACTGGCATGAATCGCCTCGGCCTTCCGCCGACCGAGCAAAAAAAGCTTTCGGAAAAATCGTCTTTGCTAGAGGGCATCACCGTCAAAGCATGGATGAGCCACTTCGCTTGCTCGGATGAATTTAACAATTCGCTCACCACGCAACAACGCGACCGCCTCAAGCAAACAGTCAGCACCCTGCCAAAAGCGCCCGTTTGCCTATGCAATTCCTCCGGTATTTTCTGGGGCAAAGATTACGTTTTCGATCTGACGCGGCCCGGCGTCGCGCTTTACGGCGGCAATCCCACGCTCCATAAACCGAACCCGATGCGCGCGGTTCTAGAGTTGCAAGCTCCGATTCTTCAGGTGCGCGACGTTGACACTGGCATGACCGTTGGATACGGTGCTACGCATCGTTTCACGCGAAAGGGCCGCGTGGCGACGCTGGCTCTCGGCTACGCGGATGGCTATCATCGCGCGCTTGAAAACCGGGGGACAGTTATGATCGGTTCCCACCCAGCCCCGCTTATCGGACGCATATCCATGGACTTGATCACGCTGGATATTACGGATGTGCCGGAAGCCGCCGCCCATCCCGGTGCGATGGCCACGCTGATTGGCCCGCACCGCACGCTGGATGCTGTAGCGGCAGAAGCCGGAACGATCGCTTACGAAATTCTCACAAGCCTCGGCGCGCGTATCACGCGTATCTATAACGGCAAGGAGGCCTCATGAATTTCCTCGCGCTTGTTGGCCGGACACTTTTGAACTTTCTGGGCGCCACAGGCCGGCTGGCTTATTTCACCTGCCGCTCCGTCAGCCATTGTTTTAGGCCGCCCATCTATATCGGCCCTATCTTCCGGCAGATCGTCAACATCGGCTATTACTCGCTGCCGGTTGTCGGATTGACGGCCCTCTTCACCGGCATGGTGCTCGCGTTGCAGAGTCATTCCGGCTTTTCGCGTTTCGACGCTGAAAGCGCCATCCCGACTGTCGTCGTGCTGTCCATGACGCGCGAGCTAGGGCCTGTCATGGCGGGTCTGATGGTCGCCGGACGCATCGGCGCAGCCATCGCCGCCGAGCTAGGCACCATGCGCGTGACGGAGCAAATCGACGCGCTGACAACACTTTCCACTAATCCTTATAAATATCTGATCGTGCCGCGCCTTCTGGCAGCCACGCTCACGCTGCCCCTGCTGGTTACAATCGCCGACATTATCGGCGTTTTCGGCGGTTTTTTGGTTTGCGTCTATCGGCTGCAATTCAACGCCGCCAACTATATCTCGCAAAGCTGGCATTATCTTGAAATGCGGGACTTCACGTCGGGCCTATGGAAGGCCGCCGTCTTCGGTTTTATCGTAGCGTTGATGGGATGCTATAACGGCTTCCATTCTAAAGGCGGCGCGCAAGGTGTGGGCGCCGCGACGATGAACGCCGTTGTTTCGGCCTCGATCCTCATTCTCATTTCCAATTATCTGCTGACGGGGATTCTCTTTGCCGGAAAATAGCACCAACACGCCGAAGATCGAACTTAAAGGCGTCAGCAAATCCTTCGGCGACAAGAAGGTGCTGAGCGGCCTTGATCTGAACATCGGCAAATCCGAGTCCGTGGTTGTGATCGGCGGATCGGGTACAGGCAAATCCGTTTTGCTGAAATCCATCCTTGGAATTCTGCATCCCGAATCCGGTTCGATCAAAATCGACGGCATCGAGACCATCGGCCTTACGGGCCGTAAGCGCGACGCGCATCTGGCGAAATTCGGCATGCTATTTCAGGGCTCGGCGCTGTTCGACTCCCTGACCGTCTGGCAAAACGTGGCGTTCAAGCTGCGGCGCGCGCTTCATGTGCCGAAAAAAGAAGCCAGAGAACGCGCGATAGCCACGCTGGCGTCCGTCGGGCTTGGCGCGGACGTGGGCGATCTTTATCCGGCTGAGTTGTCCGGCGGCATGCAAAAGCGCGTCGCTTTGGCCCGCGCCATCGTGGCAAAGCCTGAGATCATTTTCTTCGACGAGCCGACCACCGGCCTCGACCCCATCATGGCCGATGTCATCAACGAGCTGATTGTCAAATCCGTGCGCGAACTCGGCACCACTGCGCTCTCCATCACGCACGACATGATCAGCGCCCACAAAATCGCCGACCGTATTGCAATGCTCCACGAAGGCCGCATTATCTGGCAAGGCCCGAAGCGCGAGATCGACCATTCCGGTAACCCTTATGTCGACCAGTTTATTCATGGCCGCGCCGAAGGTCCGATCAAGATGCAGGTGCGGAAGTTGTAATTTGCACGTGGTTTTTGCCGGTAAAAAATGGTAAGGTAATAATTGAATAATCTTAGTTTTTCCTCTCCCCTTGGGGAGAAGTGCAAATTATTTTCTTTGCCAACATTGTGTATCAAATGCCCCGCGTCAACCTCGCCCTTCGCCCTGACGATGCCGCTTTTGAAGCGGCCATCATCGCCTCGGCGCAAAAACATTTTTCCGCCACAGCTGACGGTTATCTGCTGACGCCTAATGCCGCCCTTCCCCACGTCACAGTTTGCGATTTCGAAGCCGAAGAAGCGTCACGCGCGGAGCTTTGGGAAAGCCTCAGCGCCATTTGCGCGAACAATATCGAACTTGTGTGCGACTCGACATGCACAAGGCTGGGCCAACGCAAACACGAAGGGTTCGTCTGGATCGGGCTTGAGATTGTGCGATCTCGTGAATTAGTCGTCTTAGAGGAAAAAGCGCACGATTTTCTCAACAAAAAGAAAGTAAATTTTCACAGCCCCTCAGGCGCCATCTATTGGCCGCACATAACGTTCGCGCGCCTGAAAAAGGCCGATGCAAAAAGCTTGCCCCTCTTCTTTCCCGATGAGCTTCTGTCCGCCAAACCCCGTCCTTTTCACCTGACGCTCGGCCTTTCGGACGTTAACGGGGTGTATAGAAGGCAGCTCTTCCCCTGACGTGACACACTGGATAGAATCTGCGAAAGTCTGCCATTCGCCCTCTGTCCTCGTCCTCTGATGCCTCGTCCGCTTCTTCGTTCTTCGCGTTACAGGTCTTCCCCCTCGCGGTGGCTGCCGGAATCCATTCGCGCGATGGTCGTGAGCTTTTTCATGCGCGTGCAAGGCGGCCTGATGATGACGGCAGCATTGGTCCTTGCCCTCATCCTGTTCAGCTACAATCCGGCAGACCCATCGTGGAATGCATACGCAACGCCTGCCGCTATTCACAACTGGTTCGGCTCAGCGGGCAGCATCGTTGCCGATCTGCTGTGGCAGTTTTTCGGCATATCGAGTTTATTGTTCGCCTTTGTCCTCGCCACGTGGGGATGGCTCGTCGCAACGGAGCGCGAGCTCGATTTGTTTTTCGGACGATGCCTCGCGGCGCTCTTGGCCGTGTTGGCCTGCGGCATAGGGCTAGCCTCCGTCGCGCCCTATGTCACGCTATCAATGACGCATCCGTGGACCGGCGCATTCGGCCACATCTTGGCTGGCTGGCTGCAACATCGACTGCCAGGCTTTGGCGGCGGCCTCTTTATTGCCTTCGTCATGCTGATCCTTGCAGTGGGCGCTCTTTACATGGCGTGCGCGCTGACGTTTGGCGAATGGCGCGCGCTTGTAAAAATCGTTCACGAGACCTTGCGCGCGGCGACGCATCGAACGATTGCCGCGCTGCAAGATGCCTGGAATCTCGTGCGTAATGGACGCAGCAGCGTTGCCGAAGACGATCTTGACGCCGCCGCCCCTGCCCCGCTGAAAAAGCCGGAAGAAAAACCGAAGACAATACCGGCCAAACGCGTCAAGCAACCTTTGGTGCAACGTCCCGCCGCCTCGGCGCGGCAGGCGCGGCTGGCTTTGCGGCCCGATGGCGCGCATACGCTGCCGCCGCTGGAATTGCTCCAATGGCCCGATCCCGCCCAGCCTCATGCCGATGTTTCCGAGGAAGCGCTGGAGAAAAACGCCAAAATGCTGGAATCCGTTCTGGCCGATTTCGGCGTCTTCGGGCAAATCACAAAAGTCAGCCCCGGCCCCGTCGTCACCTTGTACGAACTTGAGCCCTCGCCCGGCACGCGCGCTTCGCGCGTCATATCGCTGGCCGACGACATCGCGCGCAACATGAGCGCGGCGTCCGTGCGCGTCGCCGTCGTGCCGGGCCGCAATGTCATCGGAATCGAATTGCCCAACCGAAAGCGCGAGATGGTTTTCTTGCGCGAATTGCTCAGCACCGACGCGTACACGGATCACGGCGGCTCGTTGCCGCTTGTGCTAGGAAAGGATATCGCGGGCAATCCGATCATCACGGACCTCGCGCGCATGCCGCATCTTTTGATCGCGGGAACGACAGGCTCCGGCAAATCCGTCGCCATCAACACGATGATTTTGTCCCTCCTCTATCGCCTGCCGCCGCAGAAGTGCCGTTTCATCATGATCGACCCGAAGATGCTGGAGCTTTCGGTCTATGAAGGCATTCCGCATTTACTGGCGTCCGTGGTCACCGATCCGAAAAAGGCGATCATGGCGCTGAAATGGACGGTGCGCGAAATGGAAGAGCGTTATCGCGCCATGTCGAAGCTCGGCGTGCGTAATATCGAAGGCTATAATATCCGCCTGGTTCAGGCGGCAAAAAACAACGAAAGCCTCATGCGTACGGTGCAAACCGGCTTCGACCGCGAAACCGGCAAGCCGATTTACGAAGAACAACCGCTCGACCTCACGCCGCTGCCCTACATCGTCATGATCGTGGATGAAATGGCCGATTTGATGATCGTCGCGGGCAAGGACATTGAAAGCGCCGTGCAGCGTTTGGCGCAAATGGCGCGCGCGGCGGGCATTCACATCATCATGGCGACGCAGAGGCCTTCGGTCGATGTCATCACCGGCACGATCAAAGCCAATCTTCCAACCCGCATCAGCTTTCAGGTGACGTCCAAAATCGACAGCCGCACCATTCTTGGCGAACAAGGCGCGGAGCAGCTTCTCGGCCAAGGCGATATGCTTTTCATGGCAGGCGGAGGCCGCGTAACGCGCGTGCATGGGCCGTTCGTGCACGACGGCGAAGTGGAAGCGATCGTCCGGTTCCTCAAGGCGCAAGGCGAGCCGGAATATCTTGAAGAAGTGACGGAAGATGACGAAGAAGGCTCATCAGGCTTTGAAGGCGGCGGCAACGGCGATTCAGGCGGCAGCAACGAACTCTACGACAAAGCCGTGGATATCGTCCTGCGCGAACGCAAAGCCTCTATCAGCTTCGTCCAGCGCCACCTGCAAATCGGCTACAACCGCGCCGCCACGATTATCGAACGCATGGAACGCGAAGGCCTTATCAGCACGGCGAACCATGTCGGAAAACGGGAAGTGCTTGGCAGGCGGGTGGAGGATTAATTTTACTGTTGACGTACAACGTATAATCTGGTAGGCTTCATGATCTTGAGTTTTCGTGACAAGTGGACGCGCTTGTTTTTTGAAGGTGAGCGGATCAAGGCTTTTCAGGGGTTTGAACGTCAAGCCATGCTGAGACTTGACCGGCTGCATGCCGCTGATCGTCTTATGGCATTAAATACGCCAGGAAATCGACTTGAAGGACTCAGGGGCGACCGCAAAGGCCAATATAGCATCCGCATTAACAAACAATGGCGGATTTGCTTTGAATGGCCCGATAGTTCGCGAGGACCGCTAAATGTGGAAATTGTCGATTATCACTAATTAGGGAGACATCAATGGCACGACTTCTCATCCACCCCGGCGAGCATCTTGCGGATGAACTCAAAGCACTTGGTATGAGTGCAAACGAACTTGCCAAGGATTTGGGCGTGCCTACAAACCGGCTTACGCAAATCATCAATGGCAAACGCGGAATTTCAGGCGATACGGCCTTGCGTCTCGGCAGATGGTTCGGCACGGGGCCTGATATATGGATGAACCTGCAAAAGAACTATGAACTGCGGCTTGCCGAAGATGATCTGGGGGGAGAACTTAAGAAAATTCCGCAGAATCACTGCTCAGTGCATGCATAGAGAAAGCGCGCCTTAATAATCAAAAAGAATCAAACACCCGCTTAAAAGCGCGCAGCAATCTCGTTTTCTCATTTTCGCTCAAGGCGAGCGCTTTTTCCTTGTTAAATGTCTGTCCATGTCTCGACATAAGGTTGACAAGGAACAAGCCAACATAAATCCGGAAAACGTGATCCATCGCAAACGACGCGTGACGGCACCAAGCCTCGACGTAAGCCAAAGGCTTTTCATGAAATAAAAGCGATGCCATCGTCAATGCGGCTGCATAACGCGGATCGCCAAAACAGAGATTATCGACATCCACAATCCCGGAAAAAGCTCCGTCAGCCGTCACAATCACGTTCTTTGTTGTCGTGTCGTGAAGGAAAGGCGTCGCGTCTTGTGCATCGATCTCCTGACGCCGTTCGCGCACAAGAGCCGCCACGGCATCCGCGGCCTTAGTCGAGAAAAAACCGGCTTCCTCAATACGCTCCCGCGATCCGGCAAGGGAAGCTTCGAGAACTTGCGACCATTTTTCATAAGGCGCTTCTTCCGCCGAAGCAGCATATCCATACCGTCCTTGTGTCGGCAGAGTCGCCACAATTTTTTGGACGGCGACAACCTCAGCCGCAATTTTATCCAGCGCAGTTTCAGAAAGTCCGTCAATCGCCTCGCCGAGGTCTTTCCCCGGCAGGCGCTCCAGGATCATATAAGGGTATGGCCCCGCCGTATCCTCGGCGATGAGCGCAGGCATCGGCACGCCGAGCGGCCTGAGAAGGCGCAACAAACGAACGGCATCCGCCAATTTGGCGCGATGCTCTTCCGTCGCGATCCGCACCACGACAGATGGCCGATCCGCGAAGATGGCCTCAAACACAAAATGCCTGAATCCGGTCATAAACCGTCGAGCCTCGACGGGCCGGGCTCCCATCGCAGCCGCAGCCAGCTTTAAAGCAAGATCGGCATCCGGTAATACCGCCATTTCAGCCTCGCTTCGGTTACTCGGCAGAAATGTAGGCCAATAATAGGTCGATATTAGGACAACGCGCTAACCTCTTATAAAAACACTGACCTTAGGGCCGCACTGTTTTGGTTTTCTATTGACAGCTTTGTTAACTAATAATTTCTCCACACCGGGAACAAGATTCAAAATGGGATGCCTTTTTTGTACTTCCTGCCGTGCAACGTACAATTCGTCAATTTTTGTTTGTATATCAACAATATATTTGCATGCGTCTTTTATCTTCGGGGGCAACCAATTGTCATCTTCAGGATATTTCTCTTTGATAATAGAAGCCGCGTCTTCAAACGCCTTTTTTCTTGTACGCGAATGCTTCGGTTCTTTTTGTTTTCTGGAATAATCAACTTCTTTTAAATAGTCCTGTACCTCACCCATAATTGGATACACAAAACCCTTTATGGCATCACTGGTTCCGTTAGTAAAATATACTTTACGAAATTCATTGAAATGATCATATGTTGATATTTCTTTTGGCAGAATTATATTTTGTGGCAACATTTTACTTTCTTTGCGACTAGCCTCAAGAATATCATTAAGAACTTCTATGCGATCTTCATAGTTTTTAGCACTCTTTTCCGCCGTGATACTCTCTTTCATTCGTTCTGCGTGCTCTTTTAACTCTTCGATGACACGTTCCATTTCGTCATTTGTAAGCGAAGCATCTTCTGCAAAATATTCATACATACGATTCCGGCGATTCCTGGGATTTTTAAGGTAGCTGCGCCTTTCATTGATAACACTTATAAGTGTCTTTAAAGGCGAATTACGATCACTATATCCATGCGTTTTATAGTAACTCTTGATTCTTTTCTCTTGCCTATTCAGATAATACAGCTCAGCCATTTTACCCACTAACCAATCAAATCCTCTCATAATCCTTCTCCGCAAAAAAGTTAATGCCAAACCATTGTCGTGGCTGCCTATGCGAAATGATGTCCCATCGCACGTTCGAAGGCGGTCAACTAGCACATGGCACCTCAATAATGAAAGAGTTTTTTCTATGCTTTCCAGCAATATATTGGCTCGTTAACCCTTTCTAAAACCCCACCCCCTAGCCTCCCAGACTAACTATGGGAGCCGCTACGATGGACGCCACATATCTACTCCTGACTGCAGGGTTTTTTACGCTTTGCCTCGGCCTCATTGCTATGTGCTCGTGCCTGATGAGGACGACATGACGCCCATTCACATTCTGGCCGGATGCGTTGCGCTGGGGCTGCTCGTTTATTTGTTCGTCGCCCTCTTGAAGCCGGAGATATTCCCGTGAGTTTTGCCTTGATCCCTCCCAACGGCTGGCTGCAGTTGCTCCTTTATTTCGCCGTGCTGTTCGCGTGCGTAAAGCCGCTCGGCGCGTATATGGCCGCGGTTTATTCGGGTGAAAAAACCTTTATGTCGCCGATCCTCGGCTGGCTTGAGCGCGGGTTTTACAAACTTTCCGGCATCGATCCCGCGCAGGAAATGGACTGGAAACAATATGCGATAGCGGTTATCGGCTTTTCGTTCCTCGGTTTCCTCGGCCTTTACGCGTTGTTGCGCCTGCAAAATATTTTGCCTTTGAATCCCGCAGCGTTCGCCGCGATGTCGCCCGATCTCGCCTTCAATACTGCCGTCAGTTTCATCACCAACACCGACTGGCAATCGTATAGCGGGGAATCCACGCTAAGTAATCTGAGCCAGATGGCCGGGCTGACGGTTCAGAATTTCCTTTGCGCTGGCGTCGGCATGGCCGCGCTTATTGCCCTGATCCGCGGTTTCACACGCAAAAAAACGAATCTTATCGGCAATTTCTGGGTCGATCTGGTGCGCGGATGCCTTTACATCCTGTTGCCGCTGTCGCTCCTGCTGGCGTTGGCGCTGGCCTCCCAAGGCGTCGTGCAAACATTCCGCGCCGGTGCAGAAGCTCAGACTCTTGAAACCACGTCTTTTGTCGATCCGGTCACCAAAGCCGAAATGACAATGACGAAACAGCCTATCGCCCTCGGCCCGGTCGCCTCGCAAATCGCGATCAAGCAACTCGGCACGAATGGCGGCGGCTTTTTCAATGTGAATTCAGCCCATCCGTTCGAGAATCCGACGCCGCTCAGCAATTTTCTGGAGTTGCTGGCGATTCTCCTGCTCCCCGCATCGCTGTGTTACACGTTCGGGCGAATGGCAGGCGACACGAAACAAGGCTGGGTTTTGCTTGCGGCAATGACACTGATTTTCGTCCCGATGCTTCTTTTCAGCACAATCGCTGAACAAAAAGGCAATCTGCGTTTAGCGCCATTTAACATCGAACAAACGGCCACCGCGAAGCAATCCGGCGGCAACATGGAAGGCAAGGAAACGCGCTTCGGGATTGTGAACTCCGCGTTATGGGCTTCCGCGACGACGGCAGCCTCGAATGGCTCTACCAACGCGGCGCTGGATTCCTTCACGCCGCTAGGCGGCCTCATTCCCTTGGCATTTATCCAGTTCGGCGAGGTCATTTACGGCGGTGTAGGTTCCGGACTCTACGGCATGTTGATCTTCGTGATCGTCACCGTCTTCATCGCGGGGCTTATGGTGGGCCGCACGCCGGAATATCTCGGCAAAAAAATCAACGCGTTCGACGTGAAAATGGCCTCGTTGGCGATTCTCGCGCCCCATCTCGCGGCCCTGATCGGCACGGCCCTCGCCGTAACGCTGGACATTGGAAAGGCAGGCATCGGCAATCCGGGAGCCCAGGGATTCAGCGAAATTCTGTATGCCTTTTCATCGGCAGCCAACAACAACGGCAGCGCCTTCGCGGGCCTTAACGCCAACACGCCTTTTTATAACACGGCGCTCGGTATCGCGATGCTGATAGGCCGCTATGCCGTGATGATCCCGGTGCTGGCGCTGGCCGGATCGCTTGCCGAAAAAAATACCGTGCCGCCGTCCGCCGGAACTTTACCAACCACAACGCCATTATTCGTGCTCATCCTCATCGGCGTGGTCGTCATGGTTGGCGTCTTGACATTCGTCCCCGCGCTGGCGCTAGGGCCGGTGGCGGAGCATTTCAATCTGATAAGTCCGGGATAGACATGAAAGTCCGTTGGAAACCACCTGCCCTATTAACGAGCGCCCAGATCGGCGCAGCGATCCGCGACTCTTTTGCGCGCTTGACGTTCACATATCAGATGCGAAATCCGGTCATGTTCGTGGTGTATATCGGCGCGATCCTGACGACGATTATCTTCGCGTTTAATCTGCACGCGCCGCAAAAAGAGCCGTCGTGGTTCATCGGCGCCGTGTCGTTCTGGCTTTGGTTCACCGCCCTGTTCGCCAACTTCGCGGAAGCCGTCGCAGAAGGCAAAGGCAAGGCGCAGGCGGAATCCCTCAAAAAAGCGCGCCGCGACATCACCGCGAAAAAGCTGGAAGATCCCAAAAACCGCACTAAGTTTGAATCCGTCCCCGCCCACACGTTGCAGCAAGGCGACGTCGTTCTTGTGGAAGCCAATGATTACGTGCCGGGCGACGGCCAGGTAATCGAAGGCATCGCTTCGGTCGATGAAAGCGCCATCACCGGCGAAAGCGCGCCGGTAATCCGCGAATCCGGCGGCGACCGCGACGCGGTGACAGGCGGCACGCATGTTCTGTCCGACTGGATCGTCGTCGAGATCACCTCCAATGCGGGCGAAAGCTTCCTCGACAAGATGATCGCGCTGGTCGAAGGCGCAAAGCGTCACAAAACGCCCAACGAAATCGCGCTCGGAATTCTTTTGGCAGCGATGACGATCATCTTCCTGCTGGCTTGCGCGACGCTGCTTCCGTTTTCGATCTTCAGCGTCGAAACGGCAGGCCACGGCACCGCTATCAGCGTCACCGTGCTTGTCGCCCTGCTCGTCTGCCTTGCGCCGACGACGATCGGCGGCCTGCTTTCCGCCATCGGCATCGCGGGCATGAACCGCCTGATCTGCGCCAACGTCATCGCCACGTCCGGCCGCGCGGTCGAAGCCGCTGGCGATGTGAACGTCCTCCTCCTCGACAAAACCGGCACGATAACCTTCGGCAACCGGCAAGCTACCGCCTTTTATCCGGCGCAAGGCGTCACGCCGCAGGAGCTTGCCGAAGCCGCCACGCTGGCGTCGCTGGCCGATGAAACGCCGGAGGGCAAAAGCATCGTCGCGTTGGCGCGCGACAGGTACGGCGTGCAGGATACGCAACAACAGAACGCGACCTTCATCCCCTTTCATGCCGAAACGCGCGTGAGCGGCGTTAAAATCGGCGACCGCCAGATTCTCAAAGGCGCGGGCGACACGATCGCGGCGCGCGTGAAGGAACTTGGCGGCAAAATCGCCGACGAGATGCTCAGGCAAGCCGATTCCATCGGGCGTCAAGGCGGCACGCCTTTGCTCGTCGCCGATGGCGGCAAAGTTCTCGGCGTCATTCTTCTGAAAGACATCGTCAAGGCGGGGATCAAAAGCCGCCTCACCGATCTGCGCGCGATGGGAATCAAAAGCGTGATGGTCACAGGCGACAATCCGCTGACCGCGGCGGCCATAGCATCCGAAGCGGGCGTGGACGATTTCATCGCGCAAGCGACTCCCGAAACCAAACTGAAATACATCCGCAAAATGCAGGAAGGCGGCGAGCTTGTCGCAATGGTCGGCGACGGCACGAACGATGCGCCCGCTCTGGCGCAAGCCGACGTGGCCGTGGCAATGAACAGCGGCACGCAAGCGGCGAAGGAAGCCGGAAACATGGTGGACCTGGACTCCAATCCCACCAAGCTGATCGAGATTGTCGAAATCGGCAAACAACTGCTCATGACGCGCGGCTCGCTCACCACGTTCAGCCTCGCCAACGATATTGCCAAATATTTCGCGATCATTCCGGCGGCTTTTGCCAGCACCTATCCTATGCTGGGCCGCATGAACGTGATGGGCCTCGCCACGCCGCAAAGCGCGATCCTATCTGCGGTTATCTTCAACGCGTTGATCATCGTGTTCCTGATCCCGTTGGCGCTGAAAGGCGTGGCATACCGCCCGATAGGCGCCTCGCGCCTTCTGCGTCATAATATTCTGGTCTACGGCTGCGGCGGCATCATTGTGCCGTTCGTGGGCATCAAGGTGATCGACATGTTCCTGCAGTTGATTGGAGTGGCGTGACATGCAAAACATCCTTCGCCCCCCCCTCGCCCTCTTCGTCCTCTTCACGCTCCTCTTCGGCGGCATCTATCCGGGGGTCATAACGCTTGCAGCGCGTGCGTTATTCCCCCGCCAATCCCAAGGCAGCCTCATCGAAAAAAACGGCCAGGTGCTCGGCTCAAAACTGATCGGCCAGAATTTCACCGCTCCCAAATATTTCTGGGGACGGTTATCGGCAACGACCCCGTTCGCCTACAACGCCTCCGCCTCGTCGGCCAGCAATCTCGGCGCGGCCAGTCCTGCCCTTCTGGATGCCGTTAAAAGCCGCATTCAGGCGCTGAAAAAAGCCGATCCCAAAAACCCCAGATCTATTCCCGTCGATCTCGTTACGGCTTCCGGTAGCGGGCTTGATCCGGACATCAGCCCCGCCGCGGCGGAATACCAAATCGCGCGCGTCGCAAAAGCGCGCGGCATCCCCGCGCACAGAGTGAGCGAGCTTGTTGAAAAATACACCACGCCCCGCACCTTTGGCCTCCTCGGCGAGCCGGGCGTGAATGTGCTGCTTCTCAATCTTAGCCTTGATGGCGAAATGCCGTGACCGACGAACCAGCCCGCCCCGATCCCGATGCCCTCCTCACCCGCATTAAAGCGGAAGAGAAGAAGGAAACGCGCGGCAAGTTGAAGGTCTTCTTCGGCAGCAGCGCGGGCGTCGGCAAAACCTACGCGATGCTGACAGCCGCTCATGAGCAACGCCGCGAGGGCATCGATGTCGTTGCCGGAATTGTCGAAACGCACAACCGCCCCGAAACCGAAAAACTTCTTGGAGACCTTCCCGTCATCGCGCCGCTTTCGATTGATTATCGCGGCGTGACTCTCAAGGAACTCGACCTTGACGCCGCCAAGGCGCGCGCGCCCAAAGTCCTTTTGGTGGACGAGTTGGCGCATACGAATGCGCCCGGCACGCGCCACCCGAAGCGTTGGAACGACGTGATGGAGCTTCTGGACGCAGGGATTGACGTTTTCACCACACTGAACGTCCAGCACATCGAAAGCCTGAGCGACGTCATTGCGGGAACGACGGGAGTCTGGGTCAGGGAAACAGTGCCGGATTCGCTGTTCGACGCCGCCGATGAAATCATTCTTGTCGACATCGACGCCGACGATCTGCTGAAACGCTTGAACGAAGGCAAGGTTTATGTCGCGCCGCAAGTCAAGGCGCGCGCCGCTGCGAATTTCTTCCGCAAGAATAATCTGATTGCGTTGCGCGAACTGGCGTTGCTCCGCACAGCCGCGCGAGTCGACGCCCAGATGAATGCCTATAACGACAGCGAGGGCATTCACGACCGCTTGCCGGTGGCCGAAAAAATCATGGTCTGCATCGGGCCGGATCACCTGTCCGCCAAGCTGGTGCGAACGGCGAAACGGCTTGCCACCGCGATCAAGGCGCCATGGATGGCCGTGTATATCGAGAATTTGCGCCACCAGAGCCTGAACGAGCGCGGGCGGCGCGCCGTTGAATCCGTCAGCCGCATGGTCGAGCGCATCGGCGGCAAGATGGTGGTGCTGCAGGGCGATAATGCCGTTGACGATCTCATCGCCTGCGCCCACGAAAACCGCATCACGAAAATCATCATCGGCAAATCGGTTAAATCCACATGGCGCACGTTTTTTTATGGTTCGCTGGCCGACAAGATTATCCGCAAATGCGGCGCGATCGATGTTTACGTCGTGACGGGCGAAGCCCCAGGTTCATCCGAACCTGTTTTCAACGGCCCGTTTGCCGGGCCCATCGAACCCAAGCATTATCTGTGGTCGTTGCTCACGGTAGCTATCCTCACGGCCTTCGGGTACGCGTTGCGCGGCATTCTTCCCCCGGCCGATCAAGCCCTTATTTACCTGACGGGAATCGTCATCGTGGCATCGAGGTTCGGGCGCGGTCCTTCGTTGTTTTATGCGCTCTTGAGCATCGCCTGCTTCAATTTCTTCTTCATCGCCCCTTTGGCCGCAACGGGCGCGGAAGAGCGTTCATGGCTGATGACTTTTTTGATCATGCTGATCACGGGAGTCGTCATCACAAATCAAGCTTCGCGCTTGCGCCTGCAAGCTCTCAATGCCCGCCAGAGGGAACGCCATACGCAGACGCTTTACAGCCTGACGCGCAGTCTGGCGTCGGCGCGCGGCCGCCGCAACATTACCGAGATCGTCGCAAGGCAAATCGCGGCGTTCATCGACTCGGATGTCACCGTCTGGCTGCCCGGCCCCGAAGGGCATCTGACCGCCCTTGTCGGCGCGTTGCCGGAAGCAAGCTTCGCCAAGGAACTGGGCGTTTTGCAATGGTGTTTCGATAATGCCAAAACCGCTGGCCGCACGACCACCACGATGCCCAGCGCCGCGGGTCTTTATCTGCCGCTGATCGCTTCGACAGGCACGTTGGGCGTCCTTGGCATTTTGCCCAAAGACCCGGATAGGATGATTTCGCTGGACGAAATATCGTCGCTCGAAACGCTGGCCAGCCTTTTGGCGTCGGGCATTGAACGCGTCAACGCAGCAGAGCAAGCCGAAAAAGCCCGCCTCGAAGCCGAAATAGAAAAACTCCGCAACCTGCTCCTCACGGCAGGAGAGGAAGGGGAAAAGGCGGGAGGGTAAGCGTCGATCTTGAAATTTAGCTTCCCATTACAACAAAAGACCAGCGTCATTCCCGCGACCTGTCCCCCGTAGCTTTAGCGAAGGGGGAAGGCGGGAATCCAACTTCATATCTACTCATAAGCCCATAGTCTTAAGACTTTTTAGTGGAATAATAAATATAGGTCGTCACTTTAATGCAACCATGTTGTCAATATACCGATGAAGCTTATCAAGGCCGCAGCAAAAGCCATCCAGAACGTCCGTTGTACGTAACGATACATTTGCCGTTCTTGAAATTCTCTGGATTTTTCCTTCTCGCGCAGCCAATGAACAGCAAACTTCCGCTTTGGCTCGGAGATAATCGCTTTATGAGAAAGTGCGTCACGGATTTCGGTTTCTCCGCTTTCTTCAAATTCAGTTCGCCATTTGGCTTCGTTTTTAATCTCCTCTGGATCAAATAGAAAAGCGCCTTTGCGAACTAGGTGCCAGTACAAAGCCTCGTCCTTTTCAGCGCCACATTTTATCGCCTCTGCTGCGCCCTCCAGAGTTAATTTATACAAAAACAGACTAACAAAAAAGCTTACTATTATGTACCACCATTCAATGACTCCCAATATTGAGAGAAGAATACAAGCAATAGGAACAACTAACACCGCTGATGCCGTCAACACACCATATAATATCCAGAAACTTTTCGGAACACCTTGAAGACCGATCGCTTTAATACCGATATTCTTATTTGCTCTTACACGTCCTCTTTTGTTAGCTGCTTTGAATTCTTCCCATGTAGGCAGACGACCACCCCATAGTTTTATAAGATCATCCGTTATCCCGTCATCAATTTTTTGTATAACATCGTGCATGGCTTGGTTGCTCATTTTCCCCCCCCCTCATCCCACAATTTTTCCCATTGCCGCGCATAGTCGGCGATGACGCGCGGCGTGTTGCGGATGACCATAACATTCTCGGCGTTTCGCTCCTCGGCAGCTTGGGTGTAGTTGAAGCTGCCAAGTTCCAACACGTCGTTGTCGATAATCATAAACTTGTTGTGCATGATGGCATAGTGACTGTTAATTCGCGTCGGCACGCCGTTCTCCTGCAAGAACGCAGCGAGGCTGCGTGTGCTGTTTTGGCTTTTGTCCAACACGACCTTAACATCGACGCCCCTGTTGTGGGTTTTGACCAGAGCCTCGCCAATAGGACGGGAAGTAAAGGAATAGGCCGCGACACGAACGGATTGGCGGGCTTTATCGATGGTGCTCACAACCAGTTGCGTTGCGCCTTGGTGGGGAGAAAAAGCATCCTCGATCTCCAAATCTCCCGCTAGGGCTGGAGCAGAAAGCAGGAAAAGAAAAAGCAAAAGTTTTTTGGGTTTAGACATAGCCACGGCTTCATCCAACTTTCGGTGTGTTGCCCGCGCATTATAATGTTCTATATTTGTTCTCTTTTGTTGTCAATTAAAAGAGAGGGGGTTTTTCGCCATTCTTACCCCCCCAAACCAACAACCACACCCAATGCCCCACTCTTTCCGCCGCCATTTTCGCGCCAAAAATGCCATTTACTCAATGATACCAATATCTTAAAGCAATCTCCTCTACTAACCCCATCCACCATGCGCCGAAAATGCCCGTTTTTGTGGTCATTTAACAAACCGCAGTTGGTCAAATGCGGCGCGCTCGCCAAACCTCTCGCCGACGCAAACGACAAATTCCAGCTTATCAGTTTCCCCACCGCCGTACCCACCTAGCCGGGCGGCCCCAATCCGGCATAATAAGGCAATCCAACAGGCAATCCGGGCTCTTTTACGTCGTTTATGGCGTTATACAACGTTCTCATGGCTTGAAACCCCGGTATAGGCCCCGTTTCAGGCCGCGATATGTGATATTTTGACGTTGAAAGGCAACATCAGGCCCCAAGCATCTGAATTCGTTCCGCTATAGCAACGTTAGAGCAAAATACGCAATCTAAAGCATTAAGATCGGCCATTTTACATGTAAAATTGCTGTATGAGGAGGGTGATTCGCTGTTTGAGTGATTCGTTTTGCAGAGATTTAGTCCAAAACCGTCCTTTTCGAATCACTTTTATCCCTCATAATGGCCGAAAAAGTGATTCGAACGCGCCTAAAGGGCCTTCTCGTGGCTCTTTCGGGCTCGGTTGTGGCCGTTTTTATGCGCGTCACGGCCATTTTTGCGCCGTAAGCCCGAAATAGCATCTGATATCAGAACCATTTCAGTATGATTAGCCTGATTTAAATACTAATATTAAGCTTTAAGTTTGTTCTTGAACTTACTGTTATATCTACCAAAATTGGCCTCACTTAATGTAATACTTAAAGAAGAAATGCCCTTTTTATCCTTCCGTTCCAAAACCTGGCCATGCTCATAGAGCCATGCCAACGCCGCGCCATTTTCCAGCGGCACTTCTAACTTATATATTCCGGCACGCGAAGTCAGTTGCGCGTCCAGAAGGCGCAGCAAACCTTCTATCCCCTCGCCCGTCAAAGCCGAAACAACAACTGTTCCGCCGCGCGCCTCGCGCTTAAGCCCTTCAACCGGCAGGGCGTGGTGAGCCTCCCATGACGTGCGAACGGCAAAATCGCCGAGGCGTTTGCGTTCGTCTTCCGGCAGCAAATCGGCCTTATTCAGCACATCAATCAGGCGCTCGTCGCCCGGTTCGATCCCCAAATCGGCCAAAACGGCCTCCACTGCCTCCTTCTGCGCCCGCGCTTCGGAATGCGCCGCGTCGCGCACGTGCAAAATAATGTCGGCGAGTTGCACCTCCTCCAGTGTGGCGCGGAACGCTTCGATCAAATGCGTCGGCAAATCGGCAATGAATCCGACCGTATCCGACAAAATAACTTCTCGACCGCTCGGCAGCGTCACGCCCCGCATGCTGGGGTCGAGTGTTGCGAAAAGCATATCTTTCGCAATGACTTGCGCGCCGGTCAAGCGATTGAACAAAGTGGATTTCCCAGCGTTGGTGTAACCAACAAGGGCAATCGTCGGATGCTCTGCCCGTTGCCGCGCCGTCCGCTGCAAGCCGCGCGTGCGCTGAACTTGTTTCAGCTCAACTTTAAGTTTTGCGATACGATTGGTGATCAAGCGCCGGTCGATTTCGAGTTGCGATTCACCGGGGCCTCCCAAAAAACCAAACCCGCCGCGCTGCCTTTCAAGATGCGTCCATGAACGCACAAGCCGCGATTTTTGGTAGGACAGCGCCGCCAATTCAACTTGCAGTTGCCCTTCCCTTGTCCTTGCGCGCTCGCCGAAAATTTCAAGGATCAAGCCTGTGCGATCGATGACTTTGCATTTCCATGAGCGTTCCAGATTGCGCTGCTGCACCGGCGTCAGCGCGTGATCAATAACGACAAGATAAATCTGTTCAGATTCAATGACTCGCACCCAATTTTCCAGCAATCCGCTGCTCAAAAGTGTCCCCGGCGCCGGGTTCGCGAGATTGAAAGCCTCCGCCATAACCACGTGCAAGCCGATTGCCTGTGCGAGCCCCGTGGCCTCGGCCAAAATCGCTTCAGGATCGCGGCTGCCTGCTCCCGATTTCAGCAAAGGCTTGAGAACAAGCGTGCGCGCGCCGTGCCGCATACCGTCGGCATCCAATGAAGCGTCCGTTGGTTGGGAATTACGCTTGTTCGGCAATGTCGCCTGCGCCTTCGAATAATTGCACGGGGACGTTGGGCATCACGGTCGAAATGGCATGCTTATAAACGAGCTGCGCGTGGGCCTCGCGGCGCAGAAGCACGGAAAAATTATCGAACCATGTTATGATTCCCTGCAGCTTCACGCCATTGATAAGGAAAATTGTCGTGGGAGTTTTATTCTTACGCAGGTAATTCAGAAATACGTCTTGCACGTTTTGCTTGGTCTCGGTCATGGTGGCCTCCTTATGGGCTCTTATTTTCGTTGGCCCCATTATAGAGCAAGCTTCGCAGTTCAAAACAACCGGAAAAGGACAACGCGACGCCAAGACGCGCTGCGTCTGCCAAATCATGGTTTACAAGAACGGGTGTGCAGCCGCTGTTTCGCGCGCATTCAACATCGGCTTGCGTATCGCCCACGAACCAGATTTCCGGATTGTCAGCCTTTAACCCTGCGCGACTTAGGGCTAAATCGACAGGATCGCGCGCCGGTTTGTCACGTGGCGCGTCCGTGGAGCCGATGAGCGCGGAAAATCTTTCCGTCCAGCCGAGTTTCGCGGCCTCCAGACGCACGATGTCGCCGCGTTTGTTGGTCACGACGAACAGAGGAATTTTTTGTTCCGAAAGCCAAAGAAGCAACTCGTCCGCGCCAGGCATCGGCGTGACATAGTCCAGATGGATTTCATGATATTTTTTGTAGAACATGTCGTGCGCGCGTTTCCATTCAGCACCGAATACGGCGGGAAAAGCGTCGCGTGCGGAACGTGAAGCGTTTTTTCGCGCTTGATCGACACTCAACGTCTCCAGCCCGAATGCCGATCGAGTCACGTTCAAGGCCTTCGCAATCGTGGGCCAGGAATCGACCAGCGTATTGTCCCAGTCGAAAATTACGGCACGGGGGAGAGATATGCGTGTTGTCATCTATTTTTGAGCCGATCTAATCGAACAAATCCGCATGCGTTCCCATGCGAACATATTCGATGATGCCCTGCTGCTGGAAAACACGATAAATGAGCAACCAATCTGGCTCAATATGGCACTCACGGCATCCTTCCCAATTTCCGCTCAAGCGATGATCTCTATTTTTTATGGGCAAAGTTTGCCCTTGTACCAGCAACTCATGAATTTGCTCAAACTTACGCATATCTTTTCCGCGCTTTTCGTATAAACGAACATCGCGCCGGAACTTTCGAAGCCACCGGATTTCATACATGAGAGCGCGATCTTGAAATACCAAGGTCTTTATAAAAAGATTCGGTATCCTTAGAGGTCATAAACTTGCCCTCTCGCAGATCGCGCAAAGCTTTCCGTGTCGCCGCATTGGGAATGCGCGCCTCAAACGGCAAGCCGCGACCTAATTTGACTTGGCTATAAAACATACGCACTGCATCGGTGGGAGACAGGCCCAATTTGCGGAAAACGGCCTCAGCCCCCGCCTTCGTCTTGCTGTCGATTCGGACACTGACTTGCTCTGTTTTCATGATCTAATCTCCTTCATGTGACATTATATAGCATTTGACACACAATGCAAGCAGTCAAATTTATCCATACAACTCCCGCGCCCTCGCCTCGAATGCCGATACCATTTTGCGGGAGGCTTTGTCGAAGAACGCGTTCATCAGCGCGCCCAGAATCGAGGAACGGAAACCGAAATCGATCGTGAAGGTGACTTCACATCCTCCATCCGTCCCCGGCGCAAATCGCCATTCGTTGCTCAGATGCCTCAGCGGCCCATCCCTGTAATGCACGGATATGCCTTTCGGTTTATTCAATGTGACGTTCGAAGTGAATTTCTCGCGCAAGGCTTTCGTGCCGACAACCATTTCCGCCGTGAGGTTGTTGCCTCGCCGTTCCAGAACACGTGCTTTCAGGCACCACGGCAGGAATATAGGATAGCTTTCAATATTGGCCACAAGAGCGAATAATTGCTCCGGCGTGAAAGGCAACAGACGTTGTTCGAAATGCTTGGGCATTATTTCTTTCTTGCTGACAGATATCCTGATCGGCTTTATTCTCCCATAAAGATGCAGCGCTGCGGAAGGACGATCAAGGCTTATGTGGAGAAAACTTGCCCTGCCCTTTTTGGCCTTTCTTCTCGTTATTGTTCCGGCGCAAGCCGAAGAATCCAACGGTCCTGCAGGCATCGAGGCGGCTCTCACCCAACCTTCCCTTATCGTCGACGACATCGAGCTTAATACTGAAGAGCTCAGTGATTTCTATAAGCTGAGACAATACAGGCCAGTCTGGGAAACGCATGGCGCAATCGATCATGCGGCTCTAGCGTCTTTTCTTGCGAATGTAGAGACTTTCGTCGCGTATCACGGCTTGCAGCCGGAATCCTATCCGGTTGACTGGATGAAAAAGCTTATCGCCAATACTAACGGCGCTAATTCCGTCAAACTGGAGCTGGCTGGAACCGATTGGCTGCTGCGGCTGGCGCACGATCTTCACGGCGACGATCTCGACCTCAATCAGCTCTATCCGGGCTGGATGTTCCAACGCGCGCCCGTCGATATCGCCGCCGGTTTGGCAAAAGCCGTCGATGAAAATCGCGTTCACGATTTTATCACAAGCCTTGCGCCAACAAGCTCCGCCTACACGCGGTTGGCCGAAGCATTAAAAGCTTACCGCGAAAAAGCGCAAAAAGGCCCGTGGCCCGTCATTGCTCCCGGCCCCAAGCTCATGCCCGGAATGCACGAGCCACGCGTCGCGCAAATGCGGGCGCGGCTTGCTGCCGAAGGATACATAGAACCAGCCATCCTGCCGGGCGCTTCAAACGAAACCTACGATTCCGCCTTGTTTCAGGCCGTTAAAAACTATCAGGGACGAAATGGCCTAAAAACCGACGGCCACGTTGGCCCCATGACCTTCGCCGCGATGAATATGCCGCTTAAAGGCCGCATCGAACAGATTATGGCCAATATGGAGCGCCTGCGGCACATGCCGGACAGCCTCCCCGCGCGTTATGCCGCAGTCAACATCGCCGATACGACCGTCAGCATTATGGACGGCGGCAAGCTGATTTACAGGGGCCCGGTGATCGTGGGCCGCCCCGATCGCAAGACTCCTTTCATCAAGAGCGCGATCCGCAGCATGATTTTCAACCCGGCCTGGCACGTGCCTTCCAAAATCGCGCGCAAGGATATTCTGCCAAAGCTTCGCCAAGACCCGCATTACCTGGAAAAGCTCGGTTTCGTCATCAACGGCAGCGCGGACGATCCCTATGGCGATCAGATCGACTGGAACAGGATTAGGGAAAGCGAATTCAATTTCCGTTTGAGGCAGTCTCCCGGCGACATGAACAGCCTTGGCCGCCTGAAATTCGATTTCGACAACGATTTTGCCGTTTACATGCATGGCACGCCGCATCAGGAGTTGTTCGACAAGGACGCTCGTTATTTCAGTTCCGGCTGCATCCGCCTCCGCGATCCCGATCAGTTTGCGCTTCTTTTGCTGGCGGGCAATGATGGCGGTTGGACGTTGGACAAGATTCATGACGAGGTTGATCAGGGCAAAACGCACTGGCTTCGCATTTCCCAGCCTTTGCCGCTGTATGTCGTCTACTGGACCGTGTTCACGGACGATGACGGCGCGCTGAACTTCCGCAACGATGTCTATGGCTATGATCGGTTCTTGATCGATTCGCTTCGCGAAGAAAATCAGCCGGACAATCAGGCTGAGTCCCACACGAGTCCCACCACCGAAAACAGGCAAGTTACTGATAAATTACAATAAGTTATCCACAAGTCTTATTTTGAACAAAAGCCTTGCCACGAAGGGACAAAGGCTCTACCCATTCCCCCGCGTTAACATGTTTTTAACCGCTGTGACTAAAAAGTAGCAGCCTCATTTCATCGCGCCTTTCCATCACTTTTCGTGCGTTGGCATGCCCCCATCAACTTCCCCTCTCTTTGACGGCACGCGTCGCCGTTTTCTGCAAATAGGCCTCGCCGCGGTCGCCTGTTCCGTTGCAACGCCAGCCTTTGCGATCATGCCGCGCCTGAAGGGCACGCGGGAATTGGCGTTTCATAATCTGCACACGGATGAGCGTTTGCGGATTATGTACTGGAAAGATGGCAACTATAGCCGCCCGGCCTTTGACAAGATCAATCACATCCTGCGCGATCATCGCTCCGGCGACGTTCATCCCATGCATCCGCGTTTGATGGACCTGTTGAGCGAGCTTCAGGGCAGACTGAAAAACCACGGCGTGATCGAGGTTATTTCCGGTTATCGCTCGCCGCAAACGAATGCGATGATGGCAAGTTATTCCGACGGCGTGGCGCAGCACAGCTATCACACCAAGGGCATGGCCATCGACATCAGGCTGCCCGGCACGTCGCTTAGAAAAATTCAGATGGCCGCGCTTTTGATGCATCGTGGCGGAGTCGGCTATTACCCGACTTCCGATTTCGTGCACGTAGACGTGGGGCCGATCAGGCGGTGGTAAAACTCAATCGCTGTTAAAGACAGCACCGTGGCCCGATGTATTCAACCACGACCTTTCTTAATTCCGGAGTTACGTCACACTCATGAAATAGCCTCATCATGTCGGCTTTTTCTCTTGGACCGCGAGGCCGCGCTAATGCACCTTCATGACTGCAGCTCACATTAACGTTTGCCTTCTTCAGCGCCCGTAATAATTCACGGCTACTGTCTTTGAGCCCGATGAAAAACATTTGGCTGTAATAATCTTGAGCTGGCATTCGCCTCACTCCTTCCGAAATAGTCTCTCGTCAAATTATCCAGCTTAGTCAGGCGGCGGCGCGCATATGCCGCCGCCTGATAAAATAGTTACTTCACTTCCACCGTCGCACCAGCCGCTTCAAGCTGCTTCTTGAACTTGTCGGCATCGGCTTTGGAAATGCCGTGTTTGACTTCCTTGGGTGCGCCCTCGACGAGGTCCTTGGCTTCCTTGAGGCCCAGGCCCGTGATGGCGCGGACTTCCTTGATGACTTCGATCTTCTTGTCGCCAGCCTTCGCGAGGATGACGGCAAACTCCGTCTGCTCTTCCGCCGGCGCGGCAGCCGCACCGCCGGCAGCAGCAGCCACAGCCACGGGAGCCGCGGCGCTGACGCCCCACTTTTCCTCAAGCATCTTGGACAATTCCGCCGCTTCGATCACGGTCAGGGTCGAAAGGTCTTCCATAATTTTTTCTAACTTCGCCATTTTACTCTCCTGTTGTTAAGCCGTTGTCGTTGTTGAACCAAAAAACTTATGCCGCCTTTTTGCTGTGCGCCGCGATGACACGCGCCAACTGGCCGGCGGGAGCCTTCAGAATGCAGGCGATCTTCGTCGCCGGAGCCACCAGAAGGCCGACCATTTTACCGCGCAATTCATCGAGCGACGGCAATGTCGCCAGAGCCTGCGTGGCCTTGGCGTCCAAAAGCTGATCGCCCATGATCGCGCCGATGATTTGGAGCTTGTCGTTCTTTTTGGAGAACTCAGCCGCCACCTTGGCCGCCGCGACCGGATCTTTCGAATACGCGATGGCCGTCGGGCCTTTCAGGAACTTTTCAAGCGCCGCGATTTTGGTGTCCTTGATGGCACGCTTGATCAGCGTGTTCTTGCCGACCTTGAGCTTCACGCCCGCCGCGCGCATTTTGCGGCGCAGATCGAGCGTTTGATCGGCGTTCAGCCCAAGCTGCTGCACGACGACCAGCAAATTCGCGTCCTTAACTTCGGCGCCCAGCGCCTCGATCAACTTCTGTTTGGCTTCGCGTTTGATGCTCATGATTCCTCCCCATACACAATCGTCATGCCAGCGAAGGCTGGCATCCCATTTCTTTTCTGTCCGGGAAAGAAGAGTCGAAACGCGCGCCGGAGTCACGGCGAAGCCGGAAATCCGGTTCCCTTCGTCAGGGAGCCTGCCCCGGCGAAAGCCGGGGTCATTTCAACCCGTCTATGCTGGCGCTTTAACCCGCCTTAAGGCAGGACCCGCAGTCTCGGACAGGATCGGCAGTCTATAACCGATACTGAAGACATAAAGCAAGCGCTGATTACGCCGCCCCTGTCAACGTCCCCAAATCCACCTTCACGCCCGGCCCCATCGTCGAGGACAGCGTGACACGGTTAATATAAGTTCCCTTCACGCCCGCCGGACGCGCCTTGGTGATCGCGCCGATGAACGCGCGCGCATTTTCCAGAAGCGCTTGCTCCGTAAAGCTCGCCTTGCCGATGCCGGCGTGGATGATGCCCGCTTTTTCGGCGCGGAATTCGATAGAACCGGCCTTGGCCGCCTTCACGGCTTCCGCCACGTTCGGCGTCACGGTGCCGAGCTTCGGATTCGGCATAAGGCCGCGCGGCCCCAGTACCTTGCCCAGCTTGCCCACGATGCCCATCATGTCGGGCGTCGCCACGACGCGATCGAAATCGGAGAAACCGCCTGTGATTTTTTCGGCCAGATCGTCCGCGCCGACAATTTCGGCGCCAGCCGCTTTCGCAGCATCGGCCTTCTCGCCCTTGGCAAACACGGCCACGCGCACACTTTTGCCCGTGCCGTGCGGCAACTGGATCATGCCGCGCACGGCCTGATCGGAAAGTTTCGTGTCGATGCCGAGATTCATTGCAATTTCGACGGTTTCATCGAACTTGCGCTGCGCGTCTGCGACGTTTTTCTTGATGAGCTTCACCGCCGCGTCCAGAGCATAAGCCTGCTTGCGATCGACGTTTGCGAAAGCCTTGCGGAATTTTTTACCGTGAGCCATTGCCTTACTCCACAACCTGAATGCCCATCGAACGGGCTGAGCCGATGATCATCTTGCTTGCCGCTTCGATGTCGTTGGCGTTTAAATCCGCCATCTTGTCCTTGGCGATCTCGCGCACCTGCGCCATCGTGATCGAACCAACCATGGCCGTGCCGGGCGTTTTCGATCCGCTCTCAAGCTTGGCGGCTTTCTTGATGTAATAGGTGTTCGGCGGTTTCTTCGTGATGAAGGTGAACGTGCGATCCGAAAATGCCGTGATGACGACGGGGATTGGCATGCCTTTTTCCATGCTTTGCGTCTTGGCGTTGAACTGTTTGCAGAACTCCATGATGTTCAGGCCGCGCTGCCCCAGCGCTGGGCCAATCGGCGGCGATGGATTGGCCGCGCCTGCGGGAACCTGCAATTTGATGGTGCCGACGATTTCTTTTGCCATGGTGTCCTCTCCTCAGTTACGTCATGCCAGCGAAGGCTGGCATCCCATTTCCTGTTAGCCAACAGAAAGACATGGGGTCCCAGCCTGCGCTGGGATGACATCGTATAAATTCGAAAGGGATCTCCCTTCCCTCCAGCAAACCGTTTCAAATCCGCTGGCTGCGTGGTCCGGCATCCCAAGGGAACGCTTTAGGGAAGAACCTCCCACGCCTTAACCGGGCGGATTTATAGGCGAAACCTGCCCCGCAAGTCCAGTCTTTTATCTGAACGAGACAATGATTTTTCAACTATATACAACGCGCTGCAATATTAGTTTCGTTAACGGACGCCTTCCATTTTCCGCTTCAATCTGAAATTTCGGATGGATTTCCGTGACTTCGGATGGGAGTTTAAGCTTATATGTTTTCCTTCGAGGATCGTCCTCCTCCATATTCTCCAAATCCTCCAAAGGATCGTTCTCTCCCAAATAGTGGCAGATTTTATAATAAAGGGATTGTTTGTATGTTGTTTCCGAGGATTTAGGAGAGGGTTTACTGACAGGCAAGTCAATTTCCCCTTCAGCATCCTTATAGTTTATTTGAAGCTCCTGTTTTCCAGGATACGCAAAAAGTTCAATGCCCTTGGAATCCAGAGGTTTTTTGCGGCCTTTCATTTCCTGGCAAACAACAGCCATAACCTTTTTGAACTCATCGGGCGTGAGTTCCTCACGTAAAATTATAAGCTTCTTCATGAGAGGTTTCGACATAGCCAGCCTCCCTTGATCGAGGGAACAGGATTTGTCTTTGGTCTTCTTCGCTTAGCTGTGTTCAGAAGAAAAACACGCAATAAACTATAGCCGGCTTTGCTAAAAACATAACCGGAAAGCTTTAAGGTTATAAAATTGTTGAATTCGTTTAAATCTTCTCGACCTGGCTGTATTCCAGTTCCACGGGCGTAGCGCGGCCAAAGATCGACACAGCAACCTTGAGCCGGGCCTTGCCCTCGTCCACATCCTCGACGATGCCGTTGAACGAGGCGAACGGGCCATCGGCCACACGCACCTGCTCGCCCACTTCGAAGGTGATGGAGGGTTTCGGATGATCGAAGCCTTCTTTCACCTGATTGAGGATGCGTTGCGCTTCCTTCTCGGAAATCGGCGAAGGCTTGCCGCCGCTGCCGAGGAATCCCGTCACCTTCGCGGTGTTCTTGACGAGATGCCAGCTCTCGTCCGTCAAATCCATTTTGATGAGAACGTAGCCGGGGAAAAACTTGCGCTCGGCGTTCACTTTCGCGCCACGCCGCACTTCGACGACTTCCTCGGTCGGAACGAGGATTTCGGAGAAATAATCCTCCAATCCCTTTTTCAGAGCCGTTTCGCGAACGGTCTGCGCCACCTTTTTCTCGAAACCCGAATACACGTGAATGACATACCAGCGGTGCGCCATAACCTTATACTCCTTCTATGAAACTTTTACGAAGTCATGCCGAGGATTTTGCTGATGGTGAAACCCATCGCCGAATCCACAGCAAGAAAAAACACGCCCGCCAGCAGCGCCATGATAACGATCATCACCGTCGTCATGACCGTTTCTTTGCGGGTTGGCCATGTAACTTTGGCAATTTCGCGCCGCGTTTCGCGCGCGAACTCGATTAGATTTATTTTTGCCATGCGGTTGTCCTTCTAAACCTTGTCTTTTGTTAAACCAGTCCGTCTTCGCTGCTACGCAGCTTCGCCGGACATAAGATTTTCTAATTCGCTACGCTCATAAGAAAATCTAATGGCAGGAGTGGAGGGGCTCGAACCCGCAGCCTTCGGTTTTGGAGACCGACGCTCTACCAATTGAGCTACACTCCTTTAGCCTCTGACCCACAATTCGCCGTCCGGCGGTTCGCGCCAGACTAAGTTTAACATATTGTAGGGAACAAGTCTTTGTAACCGATATCCCGTTTTGTTGCCAGAGGAAAATAGTGAGGTTGGTTAATAAGTGTTTATTAAAATTTTCCAGTTCGTTATGGTGCTCTCCTCCCCGATAGAAAAGCCTTGATAATGAAACCAAACAAGCACGGTTCGGCCAAAACCCTCGCCAACGGCGCGGCGCGAGATGTCCCGAAATTGCTTGCGGAGGCTATCCAGCATCATCAGTCCGGCAGGCTGGTTGAGGCCGATGGGCTTTACCGGCAGATACTTGCCGTCGCCCCGCGACATCCCGACGCCCTGCATTTGCTCGGCTTGATCGCTTATCAGACCGGCGACCGGCAAACAGCTATCAATTTGATCGAAGACGCTATCAAGTCCAAAGCGGATGCCCCTCTTTTCCATTATCACCTTGGCACCGTTCTCGCCGAACAAGGCCTTCTGGATCAGGCCGTAGCCTGTTATAGGCGCGCGCTTGCCCTCAATCCCTCTCATGCCGAAGCGCATAACAACGCGGGTTATGTTCTATTGAAGCAAGACAAGCTCGATGAAGCGCTTTTGCATTTCGAGCGCGCGGTTGCCTTGAATCCGAATTACGCGGCCGCGCACAACAACAAGGGACTTGTGCTGAAGGACAAAGACAAATTCGATGAGGCGGAAAAGTATTTTCGACGGGCGCTGGAACTCGAACCGGATTATGCCGAGGCTCACAATAATCTTGCGTTTGTCTTGCGCAATTTAGGCCGTCTTGACGAAGCCTCGTCGCATGGCGAGCGGGCCATCGCTTTAAAGCCCAACTATCCGGAAGCTTTGAGCAATCTTGGCAATGTGCGCCGGGATCAGAAAAGGTTCGATGAGGCCATAGCTTTGTTCGAGCGCGCGCTTGCCCTTAAACCCGCTTTTGCCGAAGTCCATAGCAATCTCGGCAATGTCTTCAAAGATCAGGATCAGATGGACGCGGCGGCGGATTGTTATGAAAAGGCGCTTGTCCTCAAGCCTAACTATGCCGAAGGCCATTTTAATCTGGGCATCGTGCGGCAGGATCAAGGGAAATACGACGAGGCGCTGACGCACTACAAACGCGCGCAGGAACTTAAGCCGAACTTCAACGATGCGTACTGGAATGAGTCTTTGCTTTTGCTCCTGAAAGGAGATTTTGAAAACGGTTGGCGCCAATACGAATGGCGCTGGCGCAAAAAAAATGCGGATTCGCACTGTTTTACCGCGCCTCTGTGGGACGGCGGCGATCTTTCAGGCAAAACCATTCTGTTGCACTGTGAACAAGGCTTCGGCGACAGCCTTCAATTCGTGCGCTATGTGCCGATGGTGAAAGAGCGCGGCGGAAAAGTGCTGCTCATATGCCAGCCAGCCTTATTCACCCTGTTCAAGGACGTTGCCGGATTTGATCAGCTTATTCCGGAAGGCCACGCCGTTCCTCCCCACGATTGCCAAGCTCCCTTGCTCAGTCTGCCTTGGCTATTGAAGACCACGCTGACGACCGTACCAAACAAGATTCCCTATGTTGCAGCGCCGTCCGATAAGATTGCTTTATGGGCGGAACGTTTGAGGCCTTATGCGGGCCGGAAAATCGGGCTGCTCTGGGCGGGTAGTCCGCGCAATAATTATCCGGAAGCTCATGCGATCGACAAACGCCGGAGCATGCGCCTTGAGCAATTCGCTCCTCTTGCGACGGTTCCCGGCGTTCATTTTTTCAGCCTTCAAAAAGGCGGTCCGGCCACTCAGGCTAAAACGCCGCCGCCGGGAATGGCGTTTACCGATTTTATGGATCATGTGGAGGATTTCACCGATACGGCAGCTCTTATTGCCAATCTCGATCTGGTGATTGGCGTCGATACGGCCGTCATCCATCTCGCCGGAGCGTTGGCGAAACCTGTCTGGGCTCTGTCACGTTATGATGGTTGCTGGCGATGGCTTTTGAATCGCGGCGACAGCCCTTGGTATCCGACCATGAGCCTGTTCCGGCAGCCCAAGCCGTGGGATTGGGAAAGCGTGATCGAGAAAGTGCGGGAAGCGCTGGTTGTTTGGGTTGCCGGGCCGTAGTGAGCGTTGACAAGGCCCGCCTTCGCCAAAAGGCTACGGCGCGGCAGCCTCCGCGCGAATGAGAGGCTGGCCTGCCGAGCCGTAGCGCGCTCTTGCGCGCGAAGCCTGGCCCGCCAAGCCGTAGTGAGCGTTAACACGCCCGCCTTCGCCAAAAGGCTACGGCGCGGCAGCCTTCGTTCGCTGCGCTCACGAAGGCTGGAGCGGGTGATGGGAATCGAACCCACATAGCCAGCTTGGAAGGCTGGAGCTTTACCACTAAGCTACACCCGCGCTTTTTCCGCGTCCGCACACTACCGCAGGACAAACGCTTCGGCAACCCGCCAAGCAAGCTAAAGATCTCGCAGAATGAGGCAGCTGGAACGCAACCGGGTCAGAAAATGTGTCCCAATTCAATCGGCACCCGCAGGCCGATGTGCAGATCCGGCGCATCGCGCGTCGCCCCGACTTCGGTGTTAAAGTTGATGCTGGTGAAGGGGCTAAGACGGTAGCTAAGCCCGACCAGAAGCACACCGACATTTTCCGTGTTGCTGTGCGTCTTCGTAACAGGCCCCGAAATCACGCCTGTGGAGGGATCAAAGGTTTCGGATGTCTGGAAGGTCGGCATCACGAAGCTATGCTTATAGCCCAGCGTAAACGATGTATCCTGATTGATGGAAAAGCCCATGCCGGTGCTGGCATTGACGACGCCGCCCGGCTTGACATCCAAAACGCGGATGGTGTTGAAGTTTTTGTCGATCGAACCGCCGATGCTGTACACATAGCCGAAGTTGGCGAACAACACGGCCGGATCCGTGACCTTGATGATTGTCATGCTGCCATCAACGGAATTGAACCCCGTCCCTGTCGGCAGACTCGTGGCGATATTGTTGCTGTCATACTTCACATCGTACGGCCCCGTGCCTGTATCGGACTTGTAACGCAGATTTCCGATCAGGAACGGCCAGCCATTCTGGCCTTTATTGATTTGATAGGAAAGACCAGCGTCGACATCGCCAATGTCATTGCCATTAAGCGTCGTGCTCGTTGCTGTGCCGCCAAAAGGCGTATAGGTGGTGGCGTCGTTGCGATAAACGTAGGGAACGCGAACGTCAGCCTCAAGCCGGTTCGTAATCCCCAGGCGGAAACGCGACGTATCCTGCACGATCTGACGTTCAGCCGTCGCCGCCGTAGGCGTGCCGACAAACAAAACTTGCGCTATCTGAACGCCGTCAAATGCAAAAACGTTTGTTGTCGTATTCGTATATTCCAGGCTGTTTTCATACATCAAAACGCCCTTTGGCGTCAGAATGCCGCCGTAATCCGGCAGCACGTTGACCTGCGGGCGGGCTTCTTCTTCCTTGGGAGGAGAAGTGATGGGTGCTGCCGGGGCCGAAGCCGCTTCCGGAGCAAGAGCAGGTGTCTGCGCGACAACTTTGGCGGCGGTCGGAGCCGGAGTCGCTGCCGCAGGCGTGGCTTGAGCTAATGTGGCAAGCTTGGCGCGGTGTTCCTTGATCTCCTTTTCCTGCTCAGCCAATTTTTTTTGCTGCTCGTCAAGTACCTTCTGTTGCGTCTCGATAAGAGCTTCCTGACGCGCAAGGCTTTCCTGCAATTGCTGAATATCGGCATTGGGAGAGTCGGCGGCAAATCCCTTCATGGGCAACAATAAACATACCGATGCCACAACCGGGACAAGAAAAAGGCGTGCTATCGATGTCATGGGAACCTCATGAAAAGAGGAATCAGGCGGGACCTGGTGAAGGCAGAGAGAACCGTACATATATTTTGATATAAGACAACTATTAATGATTCATAAAACAAGTTTAAATTTATTTTCGCGCTGTTCTGAATTAACAGGAATATCAAACTCTTAACTGTTTGGAGGTGTTCAGCCGAGTCCGGGTCAAAACCCTAAACCGACGGAATGCATATGAGCGCTTTGCCGCGCCAGACCGGAAAGAAGGGCCGTTTGCCCTGCTCCGCTGACATTCCCCATGATCGACTGCACATGCTGCAAGACAAGGTCGATATTCATGGTCTGGGTTACGTTACGGTTATTTGCCGTGTTCATAATAATGTTGGCGAGCGCGCCATTCGCCGTTTGGTTGACAATGGTTGTGTTTCCGTTCTTATCGGTGACCTGCACGCCGCCGCCATTGTTGATGATGTTCGCCGTAACGCCGGCAGGTAGATTCTGGGACAAAAGTTGCGTGTTGGCCGTCGCCGTAAGCTGCCCGGCCGGATCGGCTTGAAGTACAAGCGAACGAACGTACATCAAGGCGCCATCGATTTGCGTTTGCACATTGACGCCAAAACTGAAGATCAACCCGCTCGGATCAATAAAACCGGCACGCATTTCGGCCATATCTTCGGTCGCAAGAGGCTGCGCGTCGGCCATCACAAGAACATCTTCATTCTCTGTTGCCACAGCGCGCTGCGGCAAACAGAAAAGTATCACAAGCATGCACGGAAGAGCGGGGATTAACGACAAAGCCTTCAAATGACGAAATAATGTCATAGTCTCCCCCCCTCTGCTAAAAATTTGTCGCGCTTGTTCTAGCTTGCAATATGGCGTTGTTCACCGGCGTCATAATGTCCCAATTAAAAGGCGCAACCTGCCAGTTTGTGGAAGGAATGCCTACGCTATCCAACCCTGGGTATTCTCCCTCGTACGGCAACGCCAAAGGATGGGCATACTTCCAATCTTTCTGATTGTTGAAGCTGGCGCGCGCTTGCTGTGCATGGTTGGTAACGACGAGCGCAATGCCGTTCCACTTTTTGCTGAAATCATCGCGCCTGTATATGACGTTGCCTCTGCTGGGGTCACCGACAAGGACGTATGGTCCCATCAAGCTTTTAACGATGACAAAATGATTATAACCATCGTTGTTGACCAGCGCGATGAAAGGAACTTTTTTCTTTTCGACCGAATCAAAACCGATTTTGTACCCGGCTGCTTTGAATCCTCGCTTGTTAAGATAGCGGCTGATGTCGAGCAGGGAAAATCCCTTTTGTCTGATTTTGGCCTGGTCCCCTGCTTCAAACATGGCTTTAAAGACGGATTCTTCCGGCGTTTGGGTATCGTAGATATACGTAAGGAGCGTCGCCACGGCGGCAGAGCCGCAACTGTAATCGAGGGCCTGACGTTTGACGGTCTGAAAAGGCAAATCGCGCCAACTGATAACGGGTACATTCAGCGTTTCGTGTTCCCCGTTGCTCACCGCAACATCGGATGTTTTTGTTGGATCCTCTGCGACAAAGGATTCCGCGACAACCTGATCTGTGATTATTTCAGTCTGCGGGCCCGCTTCCGCGCGGCCATCGCTCACACCGACACAAAGCCACAAGGGCGTTGCCGCAACAATGATGGCGATAAGCCTTGCACATTTCATGCATGGCGCATTCATGGCCCCGCCATTAATTGAACGCTAAGGTTCAGCGCGGCATTAAGCGTCGAGTTATTGCCGGTATTCATCAAATAAGTGCCGAAGCCGTTAAAATTGTTGCCCAAGGCAATGTTGCCGTTTGTCAGGCTTCCTCCGACATTGAATGAGTTTCCTGACGTTGCAGCTTGCAGCGTTTGAGTCGATGTTAGCGTATTGATGCTTGCAGCGCCCCGGTTTGAATCCATCTCGATTTTCGACAAGGCGATCTCATTCGAAGCTGACAAAACCACATTGTCGTCATCCGCGGCTGCCTTGCATGTGCTTACGGCCCCTATGATAAAAACCGTGCTTAACGCTAAAACTGCTAACGTCTTGGGGATTGAAAATCTCATGATACCCTCCCGCCAGACTGTTTATTGAGAGACAGAGGGCGGTTCCCGGGCCGATATTTCTATCAAGCCCGGGCAACCTAAGGCTTAATCAGGAGCCCTTACCCCCTTCATTTACTTCGATACGCCGTTCAATTGAGCGGCAATATTCATGCCATTGACGCCGGCAGTCATCAGGCCCGTCTGATTTTGCGCCGAGGCAATGCCGGTTCCCGACATGGAGGCGCTCGCACTTCCAGTCGCGTTGGTGTTTGTGGCAGCGCCCTTCGCAGAAGAGCCGCCATTCGTCAGGTTTAGCCCGTTATCGGTGACAACGGCTTCCAGATCTTGGGTCGCCGTCAACTCATTGTGCGTGATTCCGACGCTCACGCTGGTGTTCCTGACGTCGCTCTTGTTGTCTGTGTCGGTTATGTTTGTCGTTTTACTTTCCGACTTGTTGAAGGAATCAGTCGTGGTTATGGGATCACTCGTGTTTGTCGTCTTGGCATTATCAGTTGTGGTGTTCGTTGTGATGTTCGTTGTCGTCGTGCCGCTGGGATCAGTCGTAGGGGGATTCCCCGCTTGGACGTTACCAGCCGTCATCAGGACAAGTGCGCCTACGGCGACTGTACTCAACAGGGTTCTTTTCATGACTACCTCCTTCATATCAGGGTTGAACAATAGGTTTTCTGGCGGACTGGTACATCGCACCGCACCAAGTCATTGACATTCAGGGAAACCTGAGTGGGAATTTGTCATAACCAGGCACACAATTAATACAGCATTAATATTGCAAATGTCAATAGATTATAAATAATGATTCGTTAAATTGTTAATAGAATTATTAAATCAAGTTATTATAACCCTATTGTTTGTATGCATTATTGCCTAAGTGCCTTGATTTTTGGATAATATATTATGTTTGGCACATTTTTTTATGTTTATTTCTGTTATTGACCCTGTCGCCAACAAGGCCAAGACAACGATACGCACACCCGTTCGCACGTGTGTTTTTCCACTTTCATTTCGATGAACCGATGCCTTGAGCCATGACAGCAAAACTTGTAATGTGCGCCCGCACGGCACTGGTGTTCACGCGCGCTGTCCTTGCAGGCGTAACAACGAAAGGAAACGATCATGCGTTCTTTATCGTTACTTATTATAACCCTTGTTTTTTCGTGTGTTTCATCTTCTGCAAGCGCCAGCAGTGTTCTTCTGCCTTCCGACGATACGTCTAATTCATCATCGTCTAATCTTGGCCTAATGCCATCTCCAACCCCATCCACAAACACAAATACAAATGCGAATACAACCGGGCAAAACTGTAACCCGCCGGGATCATGTCCTGCTTCTTCCGTTTCCTCCTCTCCCTCTGTTCACCCGACTTCACAAGCGCCTGTTCCTGCAGCACCGGCGCCTGAAAAACCTGTCCTGACTAGCATTACGCCCGGCGGCGCGATCCCCAGCGATTATATGACCGATGAAGAAAAAGCCATACAGGCCATGCGCGCTGCAGGCATTACACCCCAATCCACGCCACAACAAGCGTTGCCAGCTAATATCCAGAAAATAATCGACGATCAAAAAAAGCAATATATGCGCCCGCCGCTTGTTATTGATGAAATCGACACATCCTTCCCAGAGGAATACACAAAGGGATTGCCAAACACTATCACCGTAGCCGTGACCTCCTCTTACCTTTGGGGCGCGAGAGACATAGAGCTCATCAACAGAACGCTAGGTTATCCGTCGCAGCAAATTCCAGCACACTGTCAGTTGCGGCTAGATGGAAAAATTTTGACGGACAAGGATACATTCTATGGCAAGGTTTATGCCGGTCAGCGTTCCGATATAAAGTACGATGGCGTCGTTAAAAATGCCACTTTCCAGCCTCGTGCCGTTTGCAATCCTCCCAAGGAAGCTCCCCAAACCGGCGGCGTTATCATGCGGATTGGCAATATGTCTTCCGTACAGCTTATGCAACAAGTAGCTTGTCCTGCGCCTGCAAAGCCTCCCTCGTCTCTGGAAGTCCAATACACAGGCGACGGGACGGCGAAGTGCACGTATCGGTAGTGCCTAAAAAACGGTTGTCAGCCGTTAGGCAGGATTCCCTCATCCACAAGCAGTTGCTGTAACTCGCAACTTTCGAACATCTCGCGCATGATGTCGGTGCCGCCGATGAACGCGCCCTTGACAAAAAGCTGCGGAATGGTCGGCCAATCGCTGAAATTTTTGAGAGCTTGGCGAATACCCGGATCGGCAAGCACGTCGATGCTCTTGAACTTCACGCCGCAAAAAGCCAGAATCTGCGCCGCCTGGGCGGATGCGCTGCATTGAGGAAATTCAGGCGTGCCGTTCATATAAAGCACGACATCGTTAGTAGATATCTCCGCACGAACGCGATCGGTGGCGCTGGTATCCATAGCCATTGTTATGGTTCCTCCGGCGGAATTGCCGTTTTCAACGTCAGGCCGCGCAATGCGCCGCCCACACCCCCTTGAAGGGCGGTGAAGACCATCTGATGCTGCTCAATGCGCGATTTGCCGTAAAAAGCCTCGCTTTCGACATAGGCAGCGTAGTGCTCGCCGTCGCCGCGCAAATCATGCACCTCCACGATTGCGTCGGGCAAAGCCTTCGTGATCAGGCGGATGATTTCGTCAGATTCAATCATAAATAAACTTCACCCTTTCATATACGCAACAAGCCATCCCTCATAAGCCTCGCGCAAAACGGCCAAACCGACGCTCGCGCCGTTCAGGCTTAATGTGTCACCACCCGTCTGGCCCAATAATAAATATGGGATTCCCGCCGCCTCGATTTTGGCCTTAAAGGCGTCGGCATCGCGCGCGGTGACGACATACCGCGCCTGATCCTCGCCGAACCAGAATCCGGTGTCCGTGGCCGACGTTTCCAAACGGCAGCCGATATCGCCCGCCAGAGCCATTTCAGCAATCGCAACCAGCAATCCGCCATCCGAAACATCGTGGCATGTTTTTAATTCTCCGGCGGCGATGAGATTGCGGATAAATTTTCCATGACGGCGCTCGGCTGTGAGGTTCACCGGCGGCGGCGCGCCCTCTTCGCGGTTATGGATTTCACGCAGATAAAGCGATTGGCCGATGTGACCTTTCGTTTCGCCAATGACAAATATCGCCTCGCCCTCGGCCTTAAAGGCAATCGTGGCCATGCGCGTGACATCCGCCAGCAAACCGACGCCGCCGATGCAAGGCGCGGACGCAATCGGCTGGCCGTTGGTTTCGTTGTAGAGGCTGCAATTTCCGGACACGACGGGATAATCCAAAGCCTTGCATGCTTCACCCATGCCCTGAATGGCGCCGACGAACTGGCCCATGATGGCGGGTTTTTCGGGATTGCCGAAATTCATGCAATCCGTAATCGCCAGAGGCACAGCCCCCACGGCGCACAGATTGCGGTATGTTTCGACGATAGCCTGACGGCCTCCCATGACGGGATCGGCAACGCAGTAACGCGGCGTGCAATCAGTCGTCATTGCCAAGCCCTTATTCGTTCCGTGCACGCGCACGACGGCGGCATCGCCACCGGACGTTTGCGCGGTATCGGCGCCGACCTGGCAATCGTACTGATCCCAAACCCAACGCTTTGAGCAAAGATCAGGCGATCCAACCATCTTCCGCAAAACGGTCAGTAGCGTTTCGCCTTTCGGCAGCGGGTATTTTCCGGCATCGATGAAGGGCTGCGGTTTTACCGTCTCGTACGGACGTTTATACATGGGCGCTTTTTCGACCAGCGGCCCGACTTCGATATCGACTTCGTTCTTGCCGTGACGCTTGCAAACCATGCGGCCCGTGTCAGTCAGCTTGCCGATCACGGCGAAATCCAGTTCCCACTTGCGGAAGATGCGCTCGGCATCGCCTTCATGGCCGGGCTTGAGCACCATGAGCATGCGTTCCTGGCTTTCGGAGAGCATAATTTCATAAGCGCTCATGCCGGGTTCGCGCAAAGGCACCTTGTCAAGATCAAGCTCGATCCCCAAACCGCCTTTCGAGGCCATTTCGACGGCGGACGACGTCAGCCCTACCGCGCCCATGTCCTGAATGGCGACAATCGCGTCGGTCGCCATCAGCTCAAGGCACGCTTCGATCAAAAGCTTTTCCGTGAACGGGTCGCCGACCTGAACTGTCGGGCGCTTGCTTTCGGTATTGGCGTCGAACTCGCCGGACGCCATTGTCGCGCCCTTAATTCCATCGCGTCCCGTTTTCGAGCCGACATACACGATCGGATTACCGACCCCTGCCGCCTTTGACGTGAAAATCCGGTTCGCATCGACGACGCCGACTGTCATCGCATTGACGAGGCAATTACCATCGTAGCTGGAATGGAAATTGACTTCGCCACCGACGGTCGGCACGCCGACGCAGTTGCCGTAATCGCCGATCCCTTTCACAACGCCTGCGACAAGCGAACGCGTCTTGGGATGTTCCGGCTTGCCGAAGCGCAAAGAATTGAGATTGGCAACAGGCCGCGCGCCCATCGTAAACACGTCGCGCAGAATCCCGCCGACACCCGTCGCCGCGCCCTGATAAGGCTCAATATAGGACGGATGATTATGGCTTTCCATTTTGAAAACGGCGGCCTGCCCATCGCCGATATCGACAACGCCAGCGTTTTCACCGGGGCCGATCAGAACTTTTGGCCCGGTTGTTGGCAAGGTTTTGAGCCACACGCGCGTGGACTTGTACGAGCAATGCTCCGACCACATCGCCGCTGCGACGCCGAGTTCGGCCTCCGTAGGCTCGCGGCCCATAATACGCAACAACACCTCGTACTCGTCGCGCGGCAGATTATGCTCCGCGATCATGCGGAGAATGTCGGGAGAGATTGTGTCTGTGTTTTTGGCTGATGCAATGGTCATATTTCACCTGAATAAAAAGAAACTGTTATGGACTCTCATCCCAAAACCTTCACCAAACTCTCGAACACCGCCGCACCGTCGGTGCAGCCGTGCAGAGGCTCGGACACACGTTCAGGATGCGGCATAAGGCCCATGACGTTGCCCTTGTCGTTGATAATGCCGGCGATGTCGCGCGCGGAGCCATTGGGATTGGCTGTATAGCGCAGCACCACCCGTCCATTGCCTTCAAGCCGTTTCAGCGTATCCGGATCGGCGAAATAATTCCCCTCGCCGTGCGCGATGGGCATTTGAATCTCCTGCCCTTTTTGATAAAGGCGCAGAAAATCGTTGTCGTTGCTTTCCACGCGAAGCCCGACGGGACGGCAGATGAATTTGAGGCTCGTGTTACGTAACAACACGCCTGGCAGGAGTTGCGTTTCGCACAAAATCTGAAAGCCGTTGCAGATGCCCAGAACGCGCATGCCTTTGTGCGCGCGCGCCGCGATCTCGCGCATCGCGGGCGAATGCGCCGCCATCGCGCCGGTACGCAGGTAATCGCCGTAGGAAAATCCGCCCGGCAAAACAACCAAATCCAGTTTCGGCAATTCCGTATCCGCATGCCAGACCATGTGCGGCTTTTTGCCCGTGGCGCGTTCCAGCGCCACCGCCGTGTCGCGATCGCAATTCGAACCGGGGAAAACGATAACGGCAGCTTGCATGAGGCAGCACCTTGAAAACAGGGAGAATTCACGGCCAATCTAGAGCCCTGCGGCTAGGCTGGCAAGTCACCCTTTTGCGTTTATCCCTCTTACGTTCATGCCTGATTTCCGCTTTCGCATAAATGCCTCAAAGTGTACCCTCTGACTTCTGTCATTTGTTAACTGTCCTCTGCCATGCCCCGTCTCTCCTCCGCCGATCATCTTGGGTTTGTCGATAAGCTGCGCCTCATGAATTGGGGGCTAGTGCTGTTGATCGTCGCCATCGGCATGATCGGCATTGTGCTTCTCTATTCGGCAGGCGGTAAAAGCTGGCATCCCTGGGCGGGTGCGCAGCTGACGCGCTTTCTGATCGGCCTTGTCGCGATGCTAGGGCTGGCTTTAGTAAACATCCGATTCTGGTTGCGCGTCGCCTATCCGCTTTACGGCATCATGTTAGCGCTTTTGGTTGGCGTTGAGGTGATGGGGCATATCGGCATGGGCGCGCAACGCTGGATTAATCTTGGCTTTTTCGTTCTTCAGCCGTCCGAGCTGATGAAAGTCGCACTTGTGCTCGCTTTGGCGCGCTATTTTCATTCGCTGGAGCTGGATGAAATCGGCCGTCCGGCTATGCTCGTTCCGCCTATTCTGATGGTTCTCGCGCCAGTGGGCCTTGTTTTGCTGCAACCAAATCTGGGAACGGCGACGCTTTTGATGCTCGCCAGCGCAGCGATGTTTTTCGTCGCAGGCGTGCGATGGTGGAAATTCGCCCTTGTGCTGGCGATCGTGGCCGCCGTGGCGCCTATGGCCTGGCATCATCTGCACGACTACCAAAAAGCGCGCCTCTTGACGTTCATGGATCCGGGCACCGATCCTCTGGGCGCGGGATATAATATTCTGCAATCCAAGATCGCCCTTGGCTCCGGCGGCCTGTTCGGCAGGGGATTCGGCATGGGAACCCAAAGCCAACTGCAATTTCTGCCCGAAAAACATACGGACTTTATTTTCGTCGTTTTGGCGGAAGAATTCGGCCTCGTCGGCGCTTTGGGCCTGCTTTTGCTTTATTTTCTGCTTCTGGCCTACGGCTTCATGATCGCGCTGTCCTGTCGAAGTCAGTTTGGCCGTTTGGCGGCTTTTGGCCTGACCACCAGCTTTTTCCTCTATGTTTTCGTTAACGTAGCGATGGTAACAGGCTTAATTCCCGTAGTTGGAATTCCCTTACCCCTTGTTTCTTATGGAGGAACAGCCATGACGACTCTTTTGACCGGCTGTGGGCTTCTGCTGGGGATTTCCATCCACCGCGAGGTCCGCATATCCCGGACGGGTATTGGGGATTCATAGGGTTAAACCTGCTTTACCAACCCATAACCCCCTTTTTTGGCTATAACTTCCCCAATACGGGTATCCCGAATTACTTTCATGAATTTATTTGAAAATTCGCTTCATGAAAGTTTTTTCACTTTCGGGTTTTCGGGTTAAGGTGGGTTTAAGAAGTTGTGTTTAAAAAGCAAAAGACGTTGAACAAAAAAAGGATATGAATCGTGTTGGTTGAACTATCACCTGTTGCCTATCTGGCCCTGTGCGGCCTTGTGCGTGATGCGTTGGAAGTGGACAGCGACGCCGCGCCCCTGTTGAAACGCGTCGCCGACGAGCTATCGGGCGCCACCGCGGGCGGCATGATATCGTCCGAGCTTGCCGAGGAGCCGGAACGCCTTGAGGCGTTGCGCCGCGGCGGATTCCTGCGGGCTTAAAGCTCCCCTCTATCGTTTTCCGAAATGACGGCGTAAGAAGCAGATGACAGAATATGGATGTCATCCACCTTTTTCATACGGTTGCCATGGATACGCTTTTTCAAACGTTTCTGACCTGGTTCTTGACTCAGCTTAACGTCTGGGTCGCTATCGGCTTGTTTGGCCAGACGCTGTTCATGCTGCGTTTTGTTTTTCAGTGGGTTCATAGCGAACGCGCCAAAAAAAGCGTGATGCCGGAAATTTTCTGGTACCTCAGCCTTGGTGGCGGGTTGATTGTTCTCACTTACGCCATCCACCAGAAGGATCTGGTTTTTATCCTGAGCCAAAGCGCCGGCTCCATTATCTATCTGCGCAATATTCAGCTGATCTGGCGGCATAAGCGCCTCGCAAAGGCTGCCTGACGTATGAAATGCGTCGAGCCGACAGGTTCCGAATGCCTTTTGACCCCTGATGGCAATCGCCTGAGCTGGCGCGCGTATATCCTGCTGGTTTTGTTGTGTCTGGCTTTTTTCCTGCCTGGACTGACAACTATCCCTCCCGTTGATCGTGACGAGCCGCATTTCGCCCAAGCCAGCAAACAGATGATCGAAACAGGCAATTATACGGACATCCGTTTTCAGGAGGATACGCGCTACAAGAAACCCATAGGCGTCTACTGGCTGCAAGCGGCAAGTGTAAAGCTGCTCAGCCCCGATCATCTTGACGCGATTTGGGCTTACCGCGTGCCATCGCTAATTGGCGCGACCTTGGCCGTAGCAATGACAGCAGCCTTAGGATCGCTTTTATTCGGCCCCTTGGCTGGCTTTCTGGCCGCTTTTTTGATGGCGTGTTGCGTTCTGCTGAACGTCGAAGCGCGAATGGCCAAAACCGACGCCGCGCTTCTGGCCTGTGTTATGGTCGCGCAGTATGCGCTGGCGCGGGCCTATGTCGCGCACGACCAGACGGCCAAACCGGGCTGGCTTGTTGCCCTTGCTTTCTGGACGGCTCAAGGTATTGGATTCCTTATCAAGGGACCGATTGTGCTTCTTGTGACGCTTTCAACCCTTATTTGGTTGTGGTTTTGCGACAAAAAAATTGGCTGGTTTCAAACGTTGCGGCCACTCATAGGCCTTCCATACGCGCTATTGATCACGGCGCCGTGGTTTATTGCGATTATGCTGGCGAGTCACGGCGAATTCGCCACGCAAGCTGGTGGTCATGACCTTCTGGCGAAAATCTGGCAAGGACAGGATCGCGGCATTTTGCCGCCGGGATTGCACCTGCTGGCTTTTCCGGGCGTGTTTTTTCCCGGCTCGCTTTTCGCGCTGCTGGCGTTGCCCGATGTCTGGCGTCAACGGCACGATCCGCTGGTTCGTTTTTGCCTGGGTTGGATAATTCCCACATGGATCGTTTTTGAATTGTCGCTGACGAAATTGCCGCATTACGTTTTGCCGCTATATCCGGCCATCGCCATTCTGGCGGCCAAAATTGCGCTCGACGGGTTTCCTGCTTTGGCCGAACGCCGCTGGCGTTGGCTTTTGGCCGCCGTTTCATGCCTGTGGCTTGTCGTCGGTATCGCCTTTGGCGCGGGATTAGCGATCCTGCCTTATGTTATGGATCATGTTTGGAACGTCAGCGCAATCGTCGCAGGTGTTATTCTTGTCGCGTCGCAGATCGTGGCTTTGGCGTGGTTGCGGCGTCGACCAATGAACGGAATCTTGGCGCTGGGCACTGGCACTTTGCTTTTTACGCTTCTCACGTTCGGCATGACGTTTCCTTCCCTGCAAAAAGTCTGGCTGACACGACAAATCATGCAAGTAGCTGAGAGCGTTAAACCCTGCGCGAGCGCGAAGTTGATATCCGCCTCCTTCAACGAACCGAGCCTCGTGTTCATGGCAGGAACGGATACGCAGTTTATCAACAACGGCGCCGCCGTGGCGGACACGCTGCGAAGCGACGCATGCTTGTTGGCATTGCTGGACAAAGATCATCAACAAGCTTTCCTTGAAAGCTTCGCAGGTGACCCTATACAGCCCGTTGCGATCTCTTCCTTCAGCGGGCCTAATATCGGGAGTGGACGCCATGTCGATCTGACCCTTTATCGCCTGCCCGCAAAGGGGATTGTGCCATGATGGAACAATTCAAAAAATATTATGCTTCCACAGTCTTGCTGTTCCTTGTATTGGAAATATCCCTTATCGCTTTCATCGACAGGCCCCTATCGATAGCGTTGCGCCAAATCGACGCGGCATCGCCGACCTTGATCGATTTTTTCCGCTTTTGTACAAACGCCGGGCTAGGCAGATGGTATTTGTTCCCCTCTGGTCTTGGCGCATTAGTGTGCCTTGCCCTGTTTTATTGCTACAAAATGCCGGAAAAGAAACGCGCAATCGTGCGCCTGACCGGCCAGGTGTTGGCCTACTTTTTCGCCTGTGTCGTCGCATCAGGCATCCTCGCCAATATCATCAAGTGCATACTGGGCCGCGCGCGACCAAAGTTGCTGCAAGTAGCGAACATTTATGGGTTTCATCCCTTGTCGTTTCAATCAGATTGGCATTCCATGGCCTCAGGGCACAGCGCAACTGGATTCGCAATCGCATTTGCGGTAAGTGCGCTCTACCCGCGAATGCGGCCTTTGATGCTGGTTTTTGCCATCATGATTTCTTTGAGCCGCGTCATGGTTAACGCCCATTATTTGTCGGACGTTCTCGCGGGCGCCGGTATTGGCTGGCTGACGGCCTACTACGTGACGCATCTATTTCAGAAACGCGGATGGTTATCGCTTTAATGTTAACATGAATTGGGCAACAACCTATATTTAGTAGTTAGTTTCCCATATTAGGGAATTATACGTCGTTTTCAGTTGACAATATATATTCTGCGCGATAAAACGCGTCTATGAACAGAACCAAACGCACTCAACAACGTTGGATTATAAATCTGCGTACATTGATGGAGGCGCGGCATTTTAATCCGCGCAGCTTATCGCTGAAAGCTGGCTTAAATCCCACGGCCGTGCGCGACATGCTCGAAGGACGGACGCGTTTTCCCCGTTATGACACGGTACAGGCTTTGGCCAGCACGCTGGGCGTCACCCCTGCCCAGCTGATGGGCGGCAAAGCGAACAGTACTGAAAAAGTCAGTCATTCTGCCGATTATGACGATAATCTCGACCTTCTCACGGAAATCATCGCCCGCCTGCAGGAGGCCGCCGAGGATTACAAACATCCTCTCGTGCCGCGCGATTTCGCTGCAATGGTCACGGCGGTCTATCGTCAAATGAAAACGAGCAAGACCGGCAAACCGGCGCGAACGACCCTCAAACCGCGCCTTTCCGACCTTCTGGAATATGAATCGCTGCGCCGTCCCGCCAAGCGATGATACAGTAAGGTTAATTTCCCATCATTTTATTTCTTTTTATGGTTTTTTTCATATTACCTCTTTTTAGTTTCTAAACCTTATGTTATGTTTTTTCCACAACGTTTGAATTTATTGCGGAAAAAACGAACATAAGGTTTCTCATTATGATCGATCGCGGCGAAAAAATTGTCCGTCTGGCTCATGAATTGCTGGAGACCACGCCCGACATTAAAGCGGCAGAAACGTCGCCGAATGAGCACGCGCCCATTACCCTGAAAACCTTGTGCCTTGCTGCCCTTTTAGCCGCTTTCGGCAGTTGTGGACTTACCCATTTGTTTGACGAAGCCCGGCGTCCAATCAACCGCTATGAGAGAGTAGAGCTCGACGCCCTGCTCTATTATGCGACCCATGTTCAGGCGGCTGACGAAAGCCGTTTGCGGCAGGAACTGCGGCATAAACTTGCCGTCGTTTCATTCGATAACCTGAACGTTTTCGATTACCGTCGCACCCGCGACTATCTTCGCGACATAATTCGCTAAGTCCCTCTATTTTCTAAGTGATGTAATTTTCCCTCTTGATATGGGATATTTCCCATAGTAGATATGGGATATAAACATCTTCATAGAGAGCTTCAAATGTCGCAACCCAACACCCCCTCCCTTCTTTCGCCTTGCCGAAACAAAAAAGCGGGGCCAACCTTAAAATCGCAGGGCCACGTCAAATTCATCTCCCTGCGCCCGCGCCAACCGCCTGTAAGTGTCGCCGATCTGGCATTGATGCTTGAGCTCGACCTGCTCATGGGCCATCGCGTTGATTTCATAAAGCGCTTGCAAAGCGCGCTCGATGCCACTGCCCGTTTCAATCACCCCGTCTCTGTCAAATAGGGTAATATTTGCCTTTATTCGTCAACAAGGATAAAATAGTCGAACCTACATGATCCAGCCTCAGAGGTTTTCAATGACCCCCCTAGACGAAAATGAACTGAAGAAACACGTAAAAGACAAGGACACCTGGTTGCGTTTTATTTATCTGGTTGTCTTCGGCGTAGCCTTTTACCTGTCGATTATCCTGACTTTCGCAACCTCCATTTTCCAGTTTCTGGCCAAACTGTTTAGCGGCAGCTCTTTCGCCGGTTTGTCGGAATTCGGGGACAATCTCGCGACCTATCAATCGCAAGTCACCCGTTTTCTCACCTTTTCGTCCGACGAAAAGCCCTTCCCGTTTGCGCCGTTTCCTTCGAAAAAAGGCAGCATTTAGGGCCACGATCAACGAAAGCTTCTCTTTGCTGCTCCTCAGAAGAGGAAAGCGCGCCGATTGCTTTTGCCTGCGTCGGGGTCTATGCTTGCTTTAGCGTGATGGCACGCTGACAAAAAGAACAAGAAACAGGTTTTTTATCTCAAGTGACAACATTTGCCGATTTAGGGTTAAGTCCCGATATTCTCAAGGCTATTGAGGATCGCGGTTACACCACCCCCACGCCGATACAAGAACAAGCCATTCCTCACGTCCTGATGATGCGGGATTTGCTGGGTTGCGCGCAAACCGGAACGGGCAAAACGGCAGGCTTCACGCTGCCAATGATCGAAATTCTGGCCAATGGACGCGCCCGCGCGCGTATGCCGCGCTCCCTCATCCTCGAACCGACGCGCGAACTTGCAACACAGGTTGCCGAAAGCTTCCGCATTTATGGCAAGTACCACAAGCTGAATATGGCGCTTTTAATCGGCGGCGAAAATATGGAACCGCAGATCCGGGAACTGGATCGCGGCGTCGATGTCCTGATCGCGACGCCGGGACGTTTGCTCGATTTGTTCGAGCGCGGCCGAATCCTGCTCAGCGATATCAAGATTTTCGTCATCGACGAAGCCGATCGCATGCTGGACATGGGATTCATGCCGGATGTCGAAAAAATCGCCGGTCTTCTGCCGCCGTTGAAACAGACACTATTTTTCTCGGCAACAATGCCGCCGGAAATGCGCACACTGGCCGATCGCTTCCTTAAGAACCCCCGCACTGTCTCCGTCACACCGTCCGCCAGCACAGCAGAAAACATTACGCAGATACTCATCGACCTTCCCAGCGACAGCGACTGGCAAAAACGCGAGGCGCTGCGGCTGCTGCTGAAGCGCGAAAGCGTGCAGAACGCATTCATCTTCTGCAATCGCAAAAAAGATGTCGCGCTGCTGAATAAATCGCTTCAACGGCATGGATTCAACGTTGGCGCCTTGCATGGCGATATGGACCAGTCGTCGCGCACGGCGACGTTGGACTCATTCCGCAACGGCACGATTACATTTCTGGCGTGCAGCGACGTGGCCGCGCGTGGCCTCGACGTTCCCGACGTCAGCCACGTGTTCAATTTCGATGTGCCGTTTCACGCCGAAGATTACGTTCACCGCATCGGCCGCACCGGCCGCGCCGGAAAAGCAGGTACGTCCTACACGCTCGTGACGCCTGAAGAAGCCAAGCAGGTCGCGGCTATCGAACATTTGATCAAGATGCAGATTCCGCGCGAAACGCTTCCCGACTTGCCTGCCGTTCAGGCGCAACGTCTTTCGCATAAAAAGCCTGCCGGCCAGCGCCGCGACCGCAAAAGGCCACCGCGGGACGGAAAAACGCTGCCGCGCCGAGCGAAACAACTGCATCACGAACCGCCGCATCAGGAATCACACGCGCCTGTTTCCTCCCCCAAGACGTCCGCGCCGAAGAAAGAAACAGGTTCGCATAAACCGGGTAGTCCTGTGGGCACGCATGGCTTCGGCGATAATCTACCGGCGTTTCTCCGCAGACCGCCTGCAAGGCGGACACGGTCGGGGTAGTATTGCCAAAAGTTCCCCTGTCGCCTACAGCCTATTCAATTTATCAATAAAAACAAATGGTTAATTCGCAAAAAAGGGCATTCACAGTTGGGCTGCCGGAAAAATTTAAATGTTTAACAAAAAAACATGTCCTGAACAGAAATATACTTATCGCTCAGGTCTGGCACTTGTGACACATGAACACAAGACATGATTATTAAGAAATTATTAAGTAGTTTTATGTTATCATAGTAAAATGAAGCAACTTCGCTACCACTTTTATATAATTATAGTTATGATTGTTGGAATCTATAGTCCAGCTTTCGGCTATAATTCACCGTTGCTTCCTTCCTCAAATAATAAGGCCACGTCTCCTTCTGTCAGTACAAATCCAGTCGTTCCTCCTGTCACAAATCCAGTTGTTCAATGCTCTGTCGGTTCCGCGCTTGACCCAACTACTAATACTTGTCAGAGCATCTGCCCTTCCGGTTCGTCATATAATACCAATACCAACTCTTGTTCGACCCCCCAATGCCCTTCCGGTTCGGCATATGATCCAGTCTCCGGCTCTTGCATAAATACCTGTCCTCCCAGTTTATATAATTCTAAAACCAACACTTGCGGAATGCCGTCATGTCCTTTTGGTTCGTCGTTTGATTTAGCCTCCGGCACTTGTAAGAGCCTCTGCCCTACCAGTTTATTTGATTCTGGGACCAACACTTGTAAGGTGCCCAAATGTCCTTCAGGTTCGTATTTTGATTTTGGCCCCAACCTTTGCAGAACAATCATGGACATGTATTTTTATTAAACCAATACATAATATAATCACTTTTGATCTCCTCTATTTGCTATTCGCAAGTCTATGTCCAGTCTCTTTTTCCGTCCTTTACATCCATGTTCGTGATTTCGGGGCACACGTTTTCATAGGCCTCAACTTTCTTAACCTTTCGTAAAGAATAACCCGCTTGTCGATCCGTCCCGGCTCTGGCAATCCTGAGCCCATGCGTTTTACCCCCTGTCCAAGTCTGGATTCGCGGCGACATTCAATGCCGGGCCTTCTTTGTCTGGCCTTGTTGTGTCTGTTGGCTTTCCCGGCATTAGCCAAAAGCGACCAGACACAAAAAGACAAAAGCGGCACCGGCAAAAACGCAAACAATAAAAACGCGCCGACTCTGGTTCAGGCCGACAAGATGACGTACGACGAAAATACCAACATCATCACGGCGGTCGGTCACGCCGAGGTGGCGCAAAACAATCAGATACTCCACGCCGACAAGATCATTTATGACCAGAATAATGATATCGTGCGCGCAGAGGGACACGTCGCATTGCTTAAGCCTTCCGGCGAAGTCATGTTCGCCAAAGAAGCGGAGCTAACCAGCGACATGAAAGATGGCTTTGTCGAAAAAGTCAGCGAGCTTTTTCCCGACAACTCCCGCCTCACGGCGCAAGACGCGCAACGCTATGAAGGCCGTTATCTTGTCGCCGACCGCGGCGTCTATACGGCCTGTAATCTGTGCGTCGAAAATCCGGAAAAACCTCCTTTATGGCAACTCAAAGGGATGCGTATAACGCACGACGAAGAGACACATGATATCATCTACCGCGATGCCACAGTTGAATTCGACGGCGTCCCTGTTTTTTATTCGCCGTTCTTTTCGAACCCCGATTCGACTGTCAAGCGGCGTCAGGGCTTTTTATCGCCAAGCGGCGGCTATTCGCCGACTCTCGGAACTTTTGCGCGAGTGCCTTATTATTTTGACATAGCCCCTAACAGCGATGCCGTAATTACGCCAACCTTCACTGCCGATGATGGCGTTCAGTTGGCCGGAGAGTTTCGTCATCGGTTCGATCAAGGCACCATGCAGTGGTCGGGCAGTTTCACACGCTCGGATCTCATTAATGATGTAGGCGTCGATAAGGGCCAACAATGGCGCGGCAATCTTTTCGGCAGTTCCTTGTTCAACTTTAACAACGAATGGCGGGCTGGAACCGATGTCGCCCTCTCATCGGACAAAAGCTATATGCAGATTTACAAAATTTCTTCAGAAGACGAGTTGGTCAACCGCGCGTATTTAGAAGGATTCCGCGGACGCGATTACGCCGCAAGCAATCTCTATTATTTCGAGGATTTGCGGCCGGGCGCACAAATAACAGAGCCTTTAGTAACGCCGGACATGAGCTTCAGCGCGCTGGGAGAGCCGGGCAAAACGTTTGGCGGGCGCTGGTCGTTGGACGGCGGCCTTCTGGTGACCAACCGCAACAACAGTGGCGTTAATCCAATGCTGCAGGGGCCTGACACGCGTCGTCTGGCGCTCGATGCGGGATGGGAACGCCAGTTGATTTCCTCAACCGGTTTTCTAACAACCGTTTCAGGCCAGACGCGCGTAGATAGTTACTGGGCTGACAACGTTCCCAATTCTAACGTGCCACTTGGAAGCGGTTTTTCCGACATTACCGATACCCGGCCATTCGCACAGGCTAGCGTGAACGTGCGTTATCCGTTTGGCCGGCGCGGCGACGGCTATCAGCAGACCGTTGAGCCAATCGCCGTCCTGGCCGTAGCCCCGCAAGTTAGCAACAAAAACTTGCCCAACGAGGACAGCCAGGACGTCGAATTCGACGAAACAAACCTGTTCGCCTCCAACCGTTATTCCGGCATCGACCGGATTGAAGGCGGCACCAATGCAGGCTATGGCCTGCGCCAAACCCTGATCGGCGATAACGGCGCGCGGATCGAGGTGCTTGGCGGCCAAGTCTATCAGTTTAATCAAGGAAATGATTTTCCGGGAAGCTCCGGCCTAAGCGATCAGCTATCGGATTATGTTGGGCGGGTGGACTTCAGCCCTGGTTCATGGTTTGACGCGAATTACGGATTCCGCCTCGACCACAATGATTTCGAGTTCCAGCGGCAAGAACTTCAAGCATCCGCCGGCGTTCCTCTGTTCCGCCCCAGCGTCAATTATCTCTTTGTCAAACAGGCTAACTTGATTATCGCCAATCCGACCTCCTCAACTTCGGGTACCAGCTATATAGGGCCCGTTGAAGAAGGCACGATCGGATTCACCTCGACTTTCTCCAAATACTGGATGCTTTCGGCTTCGCATAGACAGGCCTTTCAGCCTGATCCAGGCGCTCGAAGCAGCACAGCGGGCCTCACATATCAGGACGAATGCTTCCAGATCGGCATCACGGTGACGCGCGACGAAACCAACCGGTTGGATATCCAATCGGGCACGTCCGTTCTGTTCCACTTCTATCTGAAAAATGTCGGCGGCTTGCACACGGATTCGGTAACCAGCGGGGCGTTTACGCCTAGCCTGCCTCAAACGCCGTTAACGCCTGTGCAAAATCTCGTACAACCGTAACGCCGGGCAGGTTTTCTACACTATCAATCGTCAGCCACAGACGCGTTCCAACGCCAGCGGCTTGTGCTGCCTCCATGTCGCGCTTGGTATCGCCGATCATAATGGAACGCGCCAGGTCGAGCCGCAAGCGCTGCGCCGCCTCCAAAATCATGCCGGGATTCGGCTTGCGCCAGAAACTTTCACGCCGGTAGGGCTCGACGACGCCGTCTGGATGCTCGAAGCATGCGAGAACAAGATCGATTGTTATGCCTTCGCTTCGAAGAGCCTCCAGCATCCACGCCGTCAGATCTTCATACGCGCGCACTGAGTATAAGTCACGCGCGACTCCAGCCTGATTGGTCACGATAGCGAGCCGGTAGCCGCGATCCTGCGCGATACGCAAGAAAGGAAACAGGCCAAGCATGAACGTAAACGCGGCCCGCGTATGGATATAACCGCGATCTATGTTGACGACACCGTCCCGGTCGAGCAAGAGGCCGCGTTGTTTATTGGCATTCAGCATTCGGCATTTGGCATTCGGGGGAAAGAAGGACAAACAGGTAACAAAGTTGGATGGCATTGGAAATGCTTTTCTGCTAACTCTTCCCCGATCGCCAAATGCCACCTTAACACCTGAGGAGTAACAACAATGCGCCGTCTGCTAGCCCTCGTTCTCTCCTTTTTTCTTGGTATCTTGCCGTTCACGGCCTCGGCCGCCGCGCCGAAACCTGTGCTCGATGCCGAGAATACGCTTTATCTCGATCTCCCTGATGGCCGCGTCGTGATCCAGATGCGCCCCGATATCGCGCCGAAGCACGTCGCGCGGATCAAGGAACTCGTGCGGCAAGGATTTTATGATGGGCTGACTTTCCATCGCGTTATTCCCGGCTTCATGGCCCAAACGGGCGATCCGAGCGGCGACGGCACCGGGGGTTCAGGGAAGCACCTGAAAGCCGAGTTCAGCAAAGCGCCGCATGTGCGCGGCACCGTGTCGATGGCGCGCGCTTCCGATCCCGACTCCGGTGACAGCCAGTTTTTCATCTGTTTCAATACGGTTCCGAACCTCGACGGGCAGTACACCGTCTGGGGCCAGGTGATATCCGGCATGGAATTCGTCGATAAAATCAAAGCCGGTTCGACGTTCAACAACGGCGCCGTCACCAACCCGACCAAAATTGTGAAAATGCGCGTCGCGGCGGATGTCAAAGACCAGCGATGAATGACGGAAGCCGTTCACATCATCGGCGGCGGACTGGCGGGGAGCGAGGCGGCTTGGCAGCTCGCCGAAGCATGTGTGCCTGTTGTTCTGCACGAAATGCGGCCCGCACGGCAGACCGAAGCTCACCGGACGGCGGAACTGGCGGAACTTGTTTGTTCCAATTCCTTTCGTTCGGATGACAGCGATGCGAATGCCGTCGGGTTGCTTCACGATGAGATGCGCCGTTGCAATTCGCTCATCCTGCGCGCGGCGGACGCGAACAAAGTTCCGGCAGGAGGGGCTTTGGCCGTTGACCGGGGAGCCTTCGCGGCAACCATAACGACGGCGCTTGCGGAGCATCCTCTCATAACGCTGGAACGCGAAGAAGTGACGCAACTGCCGGTGAACGCAAACAGCGTAATTATCGCAACAGGCCCCCTCACCTCGTCGGCACTGGCGAATTCTATTCGCGTCTTGACGGGACAAGATACGTTGTCGTTTTTCGATGCCATCGCGCCCATCGTTCACCGCGACAGCATCGATATGAGCAAGGCGTGGATGCAATCGCGCTATGATAAAGTCGGGCCAGGCGGCACTGGGTCGGATTCTCCTTCGCTGCTGCGCAGCTTCGGAGGACAAGCGCTAATCCCCCGAAGCTCCGAAGGAGCGAAGGGGGATTACATCAACTGCGCGATGGACAAGACGCAGTATGAATCTTTTATTCATGAACTGATCGTTTCGCCCAAAACGGATTTCAAGGAATGGGAAAAAACCACGCCGTATTTCGAAGGCTGCCTGCCTATCGAAGTCATGGCGGAGCGCGGGATCGACACGCTTCGTTATGGCCCGATGAAACCGGTAGGTCTCACCAATCCGCACACCAATCAACGGCCCTATGCTGTCGTGCAGTTGCGGCAAGATAACGCGCTCGGCACGCTCTATAACCTCGTCGGGTTTCAAACCAAGCTGAAATATGCGGAACAGACCCGCGTTTTCCGGATGATTCCGGGTTTGGAAAAGGCCGAATTCGCGCGACTTGGCGGCTTGCATCGCAACACGTTCATCAACAGCCCAACGTTGCTGGACAAGCAGTTACGGCTCAAAGCTCAACCAAATATTCGGTTCGCGGGGCAGATCACCGGCGTAGAGGGTTATGTCGAATCCGCCGCTATGGGCCTATTGGCAGGATTGTTCGCCGCCGCCGAAAGCAAAGGGGCAACCTTCGCGCCGCCTCCGCGCACGACTGCGCTGGGGGCCCTGCTGGCGCATATCACCGGCGAGGCCGAAGCCGAAACCTTCCAGCCCATGAACGTGAACTTCGGCCTCTTCCCACCCATCTCCGGAAAAGGCCGCGAGCGCAAGCTGGCGCTGACAAAACGGGCAAAAGAAGATTTTCAGGGATGGTGGGCGGCGCTCACTTCACGCTCGTAACCCCATCACCGGATTTTCCTTCCGGCGTCAGGTTTGTCCGGCGGGCACGGACGTTGTTGAGGATAGATTCCAGGCCATCCAACTCTGTCAACACGGCGTTCGCCTGCCGCCAGTTCTTGCCGCGCAGAGCCTGCATCAATTTCATAATGCTCTGCTCCATGGCTTGCCCGGCCTTTTGCGCCACGCGGTCGCATTGTGCCGTTTGCGCGGCCGATTCAAGCTCGGCCATAAGTTCATCAATCATTGGATTGACGGTTTTTTCAACATTGTCGTTATCGCACGCCACGGCATTCAACATCAGCCAATAGCGCCCTCGGCGCATCGGATCGCGCAAAACTTCATAGGCGGTGTCCAACGCTTCAAGCTGCTTGGCGGCATGGCCGCGTTCGCCCGCGCCTCTGACCATAAAGCGGCTGGGATCGAGCGTCCGCTTAAGGGCTGCATAGTTTCGTTCGAGAACCGCGAGATCGAGGTCAATCCCCAGATCAAGGCCAAGGCGCGTAAAATGGTCGAGATCCCGCACAGGCTGAATCGTTCCGCAGCTATGGCAAAAAAGAGCGCGTGGCGATGTGCCTTTTTGGCATAGCCAGCAGCACATTTCGTCCTGCGCTACCAAATTGAGCGCGGTGAACGCGTTGAACTCAATAATATTGTCCATCAATCATTCCGTTTGTGTCACGCCAACTTTGCCCTTCCCGGCGGGAAAGACTATCGCAACACTTCAGGCGACTATGGACCTCAGCTGTGCCGAGTGGCGCGCATGCCGATACAGCGCACTCCATGCATCGATGCACCGCATCAGATCGCTTGGCTCCGTGTTCCAGCCTAACGATATGCGCAGCGCCGAAGCGGCGATGGCGTCATTATACCCCATTGCACGCAAAACGTGTGAGGTTTTTACCTTGCCGTTTGAGCAGCCCGATACCGCACCGACAGCCACGCCGGCCAGATCCATGGCCATTATCTGGGATTTGGCGCTGATTCCACGTAAAGCGATGCATAAGGTATTGGCCACCCGCGGCGCCCTTTCGCCAATCACAATGGCGTCTTCGCCCGCTATGAACTTGAGGCAATCCTGCGTTTCGTCGCGCCAACGGCGGATTTTGGGCGCTTCCATCAGATCGTCGGCGGCCAACTGGGCCGCGACCCCGAAGCCCACGATGCCCGAAAAGTTCTCGGTTCCCGCCCGGCGGTTTCTTTCCTGCCTGCCGCCGCAAAGAAGCGGCTGGAGCATCATATCTTTTGAAACGATCAGGGCCCCCACGCCGTGCGGTCCGCCGATTTTGTGCGCTGAAATCGACATGGAATCGACGCCGAGCTCCGCAAAATCGATGGAGATGCACCCAACGGCCTGCACGGCATCGGTATGCACCAGATGCCCGTAAGCTTTCGCTTTTTGCGCGATCTCCGCCACAGGCTGGATAACGCCCGTTTCGTTATTGACCAGCATGACGGCAACCCATCCGGGCGAGTGGGTCGTTTTAAAGATCATTTCTGCCGCCAGCATGTTGACCACGCCGTCCGCCGTGACCGGAATCCGTTGCGTATGAGGGGGAACGCTCGCCAAAATCGAGTCATGTTCGATGGCCGAAACCATAAGCGAAGCTACGTTGACACGCTTTGCCAGATTGTTGGCTTCCGTGCCGCCGCTGGTGAAGATGACTTGCGCCGGCTTAACTCCCACCAACGCCGCCACTCTTTCACGCGCTTCCTCGATCGATTCACGCACAGTCCTGCCGCAACGATGCCCGGAAGACGGATCGCCGGTACGCTCCATTGCCTCCATCATTGCCGCCCGAACAGCTGGTTTAACGGGGGTTGTCGCGTTATGATCCAGATAGATCATGGCTCAAACAGGCTGCGTCACAGGTTCAAAAGTTTGCGGGGGCGGCGTTACTTCTTCATTTGTTGGCGCCCGATCACCCGTGACTGAGTTGCATGGTTGTTCGCAAACATCACAATTACCATCGCACGTATGATCGACGTCCTGGAACGTCACGCCGTTGTTAGGCACAATGTTGTGCGCCTCGATGTTGAATTGGCTTAGATCTTTACGCGTGATGTCAGCGAGCGTGATCTTTTCAAGATAGGCCGTAATCTTGTCATCGATGGCCTGCCATAACATGTCGGTCAGCTCGCGGCTGCCGGCGCTGGCGGCGTCATCGATATGAATGCGCTGCGGCGTTTCATCCACAGCCTTGATGATTTCGTGTATGGAGCTTTTGTCGCTTGGAGCACGCAAGGAGTATCCTCCGCCAGGCCCGCGTGTGCTTTTAACCAGGTTGCAGCCTTTCAACTGGGCAATAATCTGTTCCAGATAAGACTGAGAAACCTTTTGCCGCTGGGCAATTGTCTCAAGCGTGACGGGATTCTTTTGTCCGTTTAGAGCCAGATCTGTCATGAGCATGACGGCGTGGCGACCTTTTGTGCTGAAACGCATGGCGTAACCCTCCCTGAGTTTGGTTGCGTTGATTACCTAAAATGGGGAAAAAGATGTCCGTGATATCTGGATGAGATTAGTGCAGTTTATTTACCATACTGAGCGAGCAATTTAAAGGAAAAATTCATAATTTATGGGTTCCAGAACGATGATAGACTCATATTGATAATTTCTAACGCTCATAATGAGATACATGTGTATAGAGCACGCGAGCAAAAAAGTTATCCACAGAAAAACGAATCAGCGATGTTAACGATTCAGAAATTTTGAGGTTCAATATGAACACGCGAAGACACATTGAGACACGAACCTCTCATTCTCAGGGTTAAAAACACTCATTAGGTATATATAGCATTGTTAAAATAATCCATTTATGGTTAAATACCCCGTCGAATTTCAGCAGATCATTCAGGGGGACTCATAATGTCGATAGGCAGACAGATTCGTGCTGGCCGAGGATTACTAAGGTGGTCAAGCTCCACATTGGCGGAAAAAGCGGGGCTAACGCGCGAAACCATCAACAAAATCGAGGACGAGGCCGTTCAACCGCGCGAAGGCACGCTGAACGACATTATCCGTGTCTTTGACGAGAACGGGGTTGAGTTTATCGGAAGCCGCGGTGTCGCGCTCAAGGACGATATAACGACATTGACCGGCGAAAATGCCTTTTTTCATCTTCTGGACGACGTCATGACCACGCTGAAGAACATTAAGGGTGCAGAGGTGCTTTTTGCCTGTGTGAATGACAGAGCGTCTCCTCCGACTGTTATTGAGAATTATCGCCGACTTCGCCTGGCAGGAATAACCATGCGCTCACTCGTGAGAGAAGGAGATACATATTTGATGGGAAAATTACATGAGTATCGCTATTTGCCACAAGAATTTTTCCACAACAGTACATCCCTTATTTATAGCAATAAGTTCGCCACCATGATCCTTGATCCAAACACTGGAGCGGATGCTGCCGCTATTATCATACGAAATCCGCATATCGCAGCAGCACAACGAAACATGTTCAACCTGATTTGGTCAACTGCAGCAGTGCCAACGCAAACAACAGCCACGGTAAGATATGACGAATGATTTCGATTATTCCGTATCTGTAAAAGGAGGTTCCGGTTGGGACTCCTACCCGATGGTTCGCCTCATGATTAGTGTCGGGCAAGACTATCATGAAGGCGAGAAGCTGAAGGCTCTTGTGGAATGGATTAACAAAAACCCCTCGATTCAAAGCGTTCATGTCAGCATTAATGATTATTTGCAACGGCATAATCTTCTCGGCGATCAATATTCAAAAGAGGAAGCATCACGAATTTCCCTGGGGGCAGGAAAACAATGGCGGAAGAGAAACGAAGAAATCCTGTCTCGCATTGAGCCAAGAGTATATTTTACACGTTGGAAAACATGGCTGGAAAAACCAGAATTCAAACAGGCACACGACGCGATATTGCGTATATTCAAAAGGGATAAAAAATTTCAAGAGTGCATATATCAAGATGCAATGGCTTACATCAAAAGAAGAAAGGATCTTGATCTTAACATTTTCCATACCATGATATTTCATTGTACGGATTATTTACTGGAAGAGCTCGCCGTTTTTGCCCTTCAATGCCACACATTGCCTTCAGCTGAAATTTATCCTGGCCGCAACTTAATATCGGCAGATTATCTAACAAGAAAAGGAAATCAACTTCCCGAAGTGCTGAAGCCACTCGCGCAGCGCTACTTTACGAGAATTGATTTTGATCGCGTTGAACAGTTAGCTCCTTCTGGCAAGCGCAATCTTGCACTCTTAAGACTGGATCAACAAAAACCCTCAAAGCCCGAAATTTTCATTCATGATATTAAAACATGGGTTGGCGATCCAGATCAAATAGCCCGTCAGCTTGATACTGGACAGGATGGCCTTCACAAAGGCGCCTTTGGAATTAAGCTGGAGAAAAAGCAAGTGCCGGTGGACAGTCTTGGTTCAGCATCTCCTGAATCAGGGCCAATTGTTCTAAAAATATTTTCAAATAAAACGCCGCAAACTCTTTGGGCTCTCGCCAGAGCCAGCAACCTCAGCCCAACGATGAGATTAGTTAATAATATGTGCCTCTCTCTTGGAAAGGACGTCAAACAAGATCGCTTATCATATTCTCTTGATACAACCATGGATACGATTGACGCTAATCCCTATGCCGAAAAACCTCCGACAAATTCATTAATTGAAGCTATTACAAAACGTCTATCCGATGATTCAGAAAATTCGGCTGCTTTTACCTTTCCCGCATTGGATAATACGGGAGCCGCAGATCAGCCCCTACAAGGCATGTCCTCTATCATTCCTTGTATCATTGACCGCGACTTGAAAAAAAATGGCTTTCCAAAAGTGGTGCGCGATAATGTTGTTCATCATTTTGTTAAGCTTCCCGAATGGCATGATGAAGCAAAAACCCCAATTGCCGGTGTAACGCTTCTCAAAGCCTATTTTCCTGAAGATGTATCCCTTCTTTTTTATGGCGACCGTTTTCATGTCCTTGATCCAAATTGCTTTGCACTTGTTGATGATAGGCTTTTTAAAATAACTAAAGGCGAGCCATCTCAAATCAATATGGACAAAATTATTATAGAAGTTCTCAACGCCAACCCCGTTTTTCTATTTAATGATCATCCTTCTGAACCCATGGCTTTCGTGAATATCAAAGAAGGAACACTGCTCAGCGTAAATCGTTTGTTTGAGTTTAGCCCTGATTTTGTCCAAGACTGTATCGAAAATGCTGGGGGCATCATTAAAGAGACGCGGATCGATGGACCAATTGTTCAACACTCTCTAGCCGCTCCTACACCCACCGGATATGAACGAACCCCGTTCGCTCCCATAAAAACAACCTTTACCGCTGTTCAATCAAGGACTCTCAGTGATGGCGGCTGAAGGACTTATCCACCCTTCAGAACCTTACGCATAAAAAACTAAGAATGAAGCTCATGCAGCTTCGGCGTGCCGCTCAGTTGCCTCGGTTTCGAAGGTTTAGGTTTTGAAAGACCGAAGGCACCATCCCCAAGTGTGTAAACCAAAAAAAGAGCCATGATATCTTTTCTTTTGTGTATCGCGGCTTCCCAAATGATCGGCGCACGGCAACAGACAATGCACAAACCTGCTCCAAAGAGTCGCGGCCTCCCAAGCGTATTGCGATATATGACATTCTTGGCCTTTGTGAAACGCTCCGTAAGCAAAGGACTGAAACTGTAAATGGCCTGTACGCCAAGAAAGGCTAGATATCCCGCCCATGCCGCCGGTTCCATATCGGCAAGAGCCGGATAAATGGTCAGGCCCGTCCCTGTAATGGCAGAAGAGCTCATCGCACTGATGGCCCAGTTTTTACCGCCGAAGACACCGACATTGGTTGAAGAGGTGAGATTCATCACGGAAGCCGTGATAATACGCTTAGAAAAAATCATTCCTCCCCAAATCAACTGGCCCACGTTTCCGCCACTCCAAATCCAACCGGCAATATAAGCGCCGTATTTTTCCATTCCCTTTCTAGGATGATGGTAAATCTCCCTCGCGGCTTCTGCGAAGCCGGCTACGATATTGGCGCCGTATTTTTCTATTTCCTTCACAGGATGATGACAAATCCGTCCAGCGGCTGCGGTAAATCCTTCTACCAGCGCCTTCAATCTGGACGACTTCAATTTCTTTCTCACAATAAACCCACCCAACACCCATCGTCTAAAGACGCCTGTTTTGAACCCCACCCATCGGCAGGCTAACTTTATTTTAGATTATCTTTCCGCTAGTCGAAATGCTTTTTATGACATCATTATTGTCACAGTAAATAACGGTTAATATCCCTTCGAGAACAAGGTTTATATCCCATTCAGTGAAATTTACGCCGCTTCATGTTGTCCATTTGGGGGTATCGGCAATTCCATGTCGTCTGCTTCTGTCGTGCCGTGGTTGTCTTCCTTCGTGCACAATGTGCAGTTGGTAACATCAGCAAGCGTTACGGTTTTCAGATACGCCGAAACTTCATCCCCTATGGCCTGCCACAACAAATCGGTCAGTTGTCGGCCTGTCGCGGTCAGTGGGTCATGAATGTAAATACGCGGCGTTGTATCGTCCACAGCGCTGATGATGTCATGAACGGTAATGCTCTCGCTCGGTAAGCGCAGCATATATCCGCCCCCAGGCCCGCGATGGCTTTTGACAAGATCGCGGGATTTCAACATGGCGACCAACTGCTCAAGATAAGACAGGGATATCTCCTGCCGCAAAGCGATCTCGGCGAGCGCGACAGGTTTTTCTTTCGCATGGCGTGCCAAATCGACCATCGCCATAACAGCGTGACGTCCTTTTGTGCTGATCCGCATGACACTCCTCCTTATCTTTTAATGAGCATATTTTAATAGGATTGTTTTAGTGCTAATAACCTACGCCTCTTTTATGGCTTTTTCCAGACCAAAATGCCCATTATGGTTAGTTCCTTGTTTTTCAAGGGGTGGTCCACATAAAATATTGAATTTCCTTCTTGAAATTCGGCATGCCGATTGTGCTAATATGTCGGCCGGAAGCGAGAGTCGTTCGTTCCGGCTCCGCAACTGTTAGGTAACTCTTAGTCAGGTGGAAAAAGTATGCCCGAAGTTTTGTTTGCAGGTCCCGCCGGTCGTTTGGAAGGCCGCTATAGCCCCGGAAAATCGCCTACGGCGCCCATCGCCATCATTCTTCATCCCCACCCCCAGCACGGCGGGACGATGAACAATAAGGTCGTGTACGGGCTCTATAACGCCTTTGCCGAACGGGATTTTGCGACCTTACGCTTCAACTTCCGCGGCGTCGGCCACAGCCAGGGCAGCTATGATCGCGGCGAAGGCGAATTGAGCGATACCGCCTCGGCGCTCGACTGGATGCAGACGATTAACCCTAATGCGCGTAGCGTATGGGTCGCTGGATTCTCCTTTGGCGCATGGATCGGGATGCAACTGCTGATGCGCCGCCCTGAGATCGAATCCTTCATCTCGGTGGCGCCTCCCGCCAATATGCTGGATTTCAGCTTTCTGGCTCCCTGCCCCTCTTCGGGGCTGGTCATCCACGGCGAAGCGGACGAAATTGTGCCGGAGCCGTTTGTCGCAAAGCTCGTTCACAAGCTGTCGCACCAGCGCGGGATCAAGATCGATTACCGCGTCGTGCCAGGCGCAAGCCACTTCTTCGGCGACCATCTCGACATCGTTTTGGAACACGTCGAGGATTACCTCGACCTAGCCTTGCATCAACGCCCGGTGCAACTGGCGCTGGCGGGATAATATCGTCCACCTGTCATTGCTTGCAGCACACCCGTCGTTCCCGGCAGCGTCAGCGGTAAGCCGAGGCGCGAACGCACGGCGAGATAGGCGAAGGCTTCGGCCTCAAGCCCGTCGCCGCTCCAGCCCAACTCATCCACCGATCCCACGGGCAAACCCGATAATTCGCCTATCCAGCGCATCATCGTGCGGTTGTGCCGTCCGCCTCCCGTCAGATAAACATGTAATGGTGGTTGCGGCACGAGGCGCAAGCCTTCCGCAATCGCGCGCGCCGTCATCATCGTGAGCGTTGCGGCACCATCGGCGGGGCTAAGTTCGTCCGGCGCTAAATCCCGAAACGCGTCGCGATCGAGCGATTTAGGCGGCTTTTCCGCAAAGAACGGATGCGCCATAAAACGCGCAACGAGCCCCTCATCTACGCATCCCGAAGCCGCCAACGCGCCGTATTCATCATACGGTTGGCCGTTATGATGCAGCACCCAATCGTCGATCAAGGCATTGCCGGGCCCCATATCGAAAGCGATAATCTCATCGTCGCGCGCGCCGCCAATCCACGTGATGTTCGACACGCCGCCGATGTTGATGATGGCGACAGGCTTCGGCAGCGATGCCGCCAGCGCCCGATGATACAACGGCACAAGCGGCGCGCCATGCCCGCCTGCCTTCACGTCCGCTGAGCGGAAATCGTTCACGACAGGAATCCCCGTAAGATTCGCCAGCAACGCGCCATCGCCAAGTTGAATGGTCGATCGTTCTTCAGGCTTATGCCAAATCGTCTGGCCGTGAAAACCAATGATATCAATGTGTTCTGGCTTGATATTATGATTATGAAGTAATATTTCGACTTGCGCTGCGTGCAGTTCCGTCAATTCGCGCTCGAAGGCCGCAATAGCGGGATCCTTATTTCCTTCCAGCTTGCCGAAACACGCGCGCAGCCGCTCCCGAAATGCCGCGTCATAGCCATGCGGCAGAAAAGCTAATGGGCGGACGATGTCGGCGCCATCCGTCTCGATCAGAGCCGTATCGATCCCGTCGATCGACGTGCCGCTAATCATCCCGATGGCGCGAAAAATTGGGGGGTTCATATTGTTCATTTATTCTGGCATGAAGAGTTAGAATATAAAACACCGTCATTCCGGCGAAAGCCGGAATCCATCTCCTAAATGGGACGCAAGGAACACTTTGAAAATTTTGTGCTTATGTGAAGATAAGGAGCTGGATTCCGGCTTTCGCCGGAATGACGTTCGTATATATGGGATCATGGAGACAACGGAATGACAAGCCCTAAATCCGATTTTCTGCGCGTATTGGCCGAGCGCGGCCATTTCAACCAGTGCACCGATCTGGAAGCCTTGGACGCCGCCGCGCGCAAGGGGATCATCACCGCCTATATCGGATATGACGCCACGGCGGACAGCCTGCACGTTGGCAATTTGGCCAGCATCATGATGCTGCGGCGCCTGCAGCAGACGGGGCATCGTCCGATCGTTCTTATGGGAGGAGGAACGACCAAGGTTGGCGATCCGTCCGGCAAGGATGAAACCCGCAAACTTCTGACGGACGAAACCATCAAGGATAACATCGCCAGCATCAAAACCATCTTCGGCAATTACCTGACTTTCGGCAACGGCCCGCGCGATGCGTTTATGGTCAATAACGCCGATTGGTTCAACAAGCTGGGCTACATTTCATTGCTGCGCGAAATAGGGCCGCATTTTACCGTCAACCGCATGCTGACGTTTGACTCGGTCAAGCTGCGATTGGATCGCGAGCAGCCCCTCACCTTTCTCGAATTCAATTACATGATCATGCAGGCTTATGATTTTGTAGAGCTCCACAAAAAGCATGGCTGCACGCTTCAAATGGGCGGATCGGATCAATGGGGGAACATCGTCAACGGCGTTGAGCTAGGGCGTCGCATGATCAACGCGGCGTTGTTCGGCCTGACGACGCCTCTCATCACCACCTCTTCGGGCATCAAGATGGGCAAAACGGTCGCGGGAGCCGTGTGGCTGAAAAAGGAACGCCTCTCCGCTTACGATTACTGGCAATTCTGGCGCAACACGGAAGACGCCGACGTGGGCCGTTTCCTGCGCCTGTTCACGGACTTGCCTTTGGATGAAATAGCAAAGCTCGAAAAACTGAAAGACGCGGAAATCAACGAAGCGAAGAAAATTCTCGCCTTCGAAGCCACGAAACTCTGCCACGGCGAAGCGGCTGCGGCTACGGCGGCAGAAACCGCGCGCGCCACGTTCGAGAGCGGCGGCAAGGGAATCGATCTGCCTGTGTTCACGTTTCCGCGCGGCACATATCCTTTGCTGATCGATATCGTAGTGGCGTTGGGATTCGCCGCATCAAAAGGGGAAGCCAAGCGCCTGATCGAAGGCGGCGGTTTGCGCCTCAACGACAAAACCGTAACCGCCATCACGGCCACAGTCACTCCCGCCGACCTCGCAGCCGACGGCTCCGCCCGTCTCACAGCAGGAAAAAAACGTCATGCGGTAGTAAGGGTGAGCTAACGCCTTACGGCTTCACCGGGCCGGGGGCTTTTTTCTCGGTCGCAGCGGGGATGGGAGCCGGGATAACGGGCGAAACCGTTTTCTGGGCAGGCGGTGCTATCGAAATGCCGAGGTCCTTCAGCTTATTGACGATGACCTTAGCATTCTCATCGCCCTGATCCGCCAGCTTCTGGGTACCCAAAACCAAAGATTGCAGCTGTAATTGCAGCCGTTGACTGTCCTCGTACGGTTTTTCCTGCTGTATCTTCGCCAAGTTCAGCGAATCGCGATCACGTAAAATCTGCGACGTCTGGAAGGCGAACAAAAGCGTCAACGTGAAGGCGATCAGGCTCACCGGCACAAGAATTTGCGTCGTGGTCAGCTGATTGTTTTTATTGGAACTAGGCATGAGGGCTTTCCTTTCTCGCGTCAGCTATCGAGTTATTCTTTGTTTGCAGGCTTCGCGGCATCGCCGGCATTTTTGTTCTTATCCGGCTTACGAACCGTGATGCCCTGCGAGGCCAACAGATCGCGAATTTCTTTGTCGTCGTTCTTCACGGATGTTTCCGCAAGCGCTTGAGCCAGATTTTGGTTCAGAGGCGTCAAGCTGACGGCATTATTAATGGCAGTCTGCCGTGTGTTGTATCCTTCTTGCAGTTTGCGGTTGCCGTTAATAAGCGCCGCATTGGCCAGAAACAACAGCAACGCCAGAAGGCTGAACAGGACGGATGTCCAGTAGAGGATTCTATCGGTCATATTTTCCTCACGGATGGCTGGGGAAAGCGTGTGGTTGTAGCTATCATTAGTGAGTTTGATTCGCAAGAAACCTGATTTTGATGCTGGAAAGGGAGAATTGGGTAGCCTCTAAAATAGAATGCCCATTAAAGGTCACAGGAGGCCGCTGAAAGCGTTTTATGCCCGCCCCTGCCACTCACCTACCGGAAAGTCGGCAAGGCCCTCTACGGGCAATTTAACGCCATCTAAAGGCATAGGAATAATATCACACTTTTTGTGATTATGTTTAATTCGTGTGCGTTTCACGTGAAACTATTTTCCTATTCGCTTTGCCTCTGCCAGACACGCCGCCTTATCGGGCCGAAAGTCTTTTGCAATCCACCAGGCTTCGACAGCGCGGAGGATTTCGCCCACGCGCGGCCCTTCGGGAATGCCAAGGCGCAGCAAATCCTCGCCCTGAATCGGCAAAACGGGCGATTCCCATTTCTCGACAATGGCCAGCGCCGCCTTTAGGTCGAACGCCGATTCATCGGCAGACAGAAGCAACAACCCGTCGCGCACGTTCTCGGCGCCGTATTCGAAGAGAATTTTTCGCAACAGCAGACGATCGCACTTACCTCGCAAAGCTCCCGGCAATACCGCCAGCGCGCGAAGTCTTTCGGCTTCGCGATTTGAGAAATGAAGACGCTTCGTCAATGCTTCCGACACACTCACGTCTTCCGGCAACAAGGCCGCCAAACGGCGAATGCTGTCCGGTTCAGCAACACCATTCTCAATCGCAATCAACCCCGCCAGCCGCGTTACGTTCGCGGCTTCCGGCAAAAAATGCGGCAGGATGCTGTTTTCCATCATCAGCCGCCATGCGGGAACAGGGTCGGACGCTAAAAGCAATTTGCGAACTTCATTCCATACGCGCTCGACCGAAAGCTGCGGCAATAAAGACGCCAATTTTTGGCAAGCCCGCAACGCTTCGTCATCCGCCGCCGTTCGGGAAAACCATGCGAAAAAACGAAAATAACGCAAAATGCGCAACACGTCCTCGCGGATGCGCGCTTCGGCATCGCCTATAAATCGCACGCGCCCTGCCGCTAAATCCTCGCGCCCGCCAAAATAATCGTAAATCGTGCCTTCGGCGTCGGCGTAAAGCGCGTTGAATGTAAAATCGCGCCGTGCCGCGTCGGCCTGCCAGTCGTCGGTGAACGCGACTTTCGCGCGTCGCCCGTCCGTTTCCACATCGCGCCGTAGCGTAGTGATCTCATAGCCCTTGCGATCCACCACAGCCGTCACGGTGCCGTGATCGATTCCCGTCGGCACGGCCTTTATACCTGCCGCCTTCAAAGCCTCCATCACTTTTTCGGGCGGCAAATTGACGGCTAGATCGACCTCGCCCACGGCGCGGCCTAGCAGCGCATCGCGCACCGCGCCGCCGACAAACCGCGCCTCGCCGACGTCAGCAGCTATCGCCGCCAGAACTTTGCTAACGCCTTCCGCCATCATCCACGGCTGCAAGGCAGGATTAAGCCGGTTTTCAATCGCCACTGTGTTGACGCCTCCGCTCTTAACTCCTCTCCCCTTGCGGGAGAGGATAGAAAACCTTAGTTTGCAAGCGAAGCGTAGCAAACTTAGGTTTTCTTGGTGAGGGGTTTATTAACGCCCTTGTTATGAAGAAAACCCCTCACCAAGTTTTGCTAAGCTCTCTGTCACTTGCTGACTGGAACGTTAATGCCAAATTTAAACTATGGTACAGACAGCAAGTGACAGATCGCTAAGCAAAACTATCCTCTCCCGCAAGGGGAGAGGATTTTAACAACGAGGTATTGACGTGACCACGCCCCCAGATCTTCCGTCCCCGCCCGCGCCGATGCTTCCTGCCGATCTCCTTAACGCCATCGACGCCGCGACCTTGAAACTCGCGGCCGCCCATCGCGCGATCGGTGAAGCCATTTATGGGCAGGATGACGTTATCGTCAACAGCCTCGCGGCCCTCCTCTCAGGCGGCCATATTTTGCTTATCGGTTTGCCCGGTTTGGCCAAAACCCGCCTTGTCTCGACGCTCGGCAAAGTGCTGGGGCTGGATTGCAAACGCGTTCAGTGCACACCCGATCTGATGCCCTCCGACATTATCGGCGCCGAGGTTTTAGAAGATGTCGATTATGGACGCCGCAATTTCCGTTTTATTCAGGGGCCGATATTCAGCCAGCTTTTGATGGTCGATGAAATCAATCGCGCCAGCCCGCGCACGCAGTCGGCTTTTCTGCAGGCAATGCAGGAGCAACACGTTACCGTGGCGGGACGCGAGCACGCGCTACCCGCGCCGTTCCATGTTTTGGCGACGCAGAACCCGCTGGAGCAGGACGGCATCTATCCATTGCCCGAAGCGCAGCTTGACCGGTTTATGCTTCGGATTGACATCGGTTATCCCGATCACAAGGCCGAGCGCCAGGTGCTGACGAATACGATGATGGCCCACGAGCCTGCCGTTAAAAGCGTTCTTTATGCTAATGACTTGCGCGACATGCAGACGCTGGTGCGCCAGATTCCTCTTGCCGAAAGCCTGATGGAAAACATTTTGACTCTCGTGCGGAACGGACGGCCCGGAACGTCAACGCTCGATATCGTCAAAAAATATGTCGTCTGGGGTCCCGGTCCCCGCGCAAGCCAAGCGCTGAGCCTTGTTTCCCGCGCCCGCGCGTTGATCGATGGCCGCATCGCTCCTTCGATGGATGATGTTCTGGCCCTCGCCAAACCGGTATTGCAGCACCGCATGGCGCTCAGTTTCGCGGCGCGCGCGGATGGCGTGCACATGGATGATGTTTTGAAAGCTATGATGCAATCCGTCCCGACGGCTTGAAAATGTCTGCCCTTCCCCCTTTGCAAGCCGAGGCTGAACGTCTTGCCCGCGCCGTGCGTCCCGGCGCTTCCGGGCATCGCAGGATGGGACGCGACGATGGTTTCTGGCAGTTCCGTCACTATCAGCGCGGCGAACCCGCAACGATGATCGACTGGCGCCAATCGGCGCGCGGAAACAAGCTGTATGTCCGCGAGCGCGAGAACGAAACCAATCCTGTGGTTTACCTCTGGACCGATCATGCGGATTCGATGCATGCCAAATCCGCATCCGGCCTGCCCTCAAAAAGCGAACGCGCGCAACTGTTGTTGCTTGCGTTATCCCATGTGCTGCTGCGCGATAGCGTCAACGTCGCGTGGCTAGATCAACCCCGCATCACGGTGCAGAGCATGGCCGAACTCGATGCGTTAAGCGGTCGCTTTCATCCGCTGACGCATCATGAATCCGGCATTCCGCCGCTTGCGCCTTTGGCGCGGTCTTCACGCCTGGTCATCGGCAGTGATTTTTCCGCGAACCTGGATCGCTGGTGCGATTATATCGTCGCGTGTTCCTCCTCGGACAAGCGCGGCGTTATTCTCCATATTGTCAATCCAGCGGAGATGGAATCTACAGCTTTTGCCAAGACAAACGCACGACTTGTGCAGTTTGCGAAAAACATCGGCTGGCAATACCTGAGCCACATCACTGACAAACCGCCTCATACGACACTATCCCTTTTGCACGATCTTCTGGCGGGTGAGTTGGGGTGAGGAAGAATTCATATGTGTTCGCCAGCACAACCGAATTCCCCTCCCCTTGCGGGAGGGGAATTTCATCGCGCTCGCTGAATGTCATTTCATAATTCCATTGATTGTTGGAACCCTTCCTCCATCGTTTTCCCTGTGGTAAACGTCTCTCTCTGCCATTAACCCCCGATTCCCGCCGATGCCTGGAACAACTTTTCATCTCCATCATCACATGTTCGATCCGCCGTCGCGGCGCGTGCGGTTGACGATGGCGGAAAAAAACATCTCTTTTGAATCCATAAGCGAAAAACCGTGGGAGCCGCGCGCGGAATATCTTGCGCTGAATCCCGCCGGAGAAGTGCCGACGCTTGTCATCAAAAGCATCGGCGCGCAACTGATTTTGTCGGATGCTACGGCCATCTGCGAATATCTCGAAGAAACGCAACCGGGCCCGACGTTGCTCGGTAAAGATCCTGAACAGCACGCGGAAGTGCGCCGTCTCGTCAACTGGTTCGAGATCAAAACATATAACGAAGTCACGGCTCTTCTGGTCGGCGAAAAGGCGATGAAGCGTTTGCGCGGCACGGGCGAACCGGACAGCCTTTTGATCCGCACGGGCTGCCATAACGTCCACGGCCATCTGGATTATATCGGCTGGCTCACCGAGCGGCGCAACTGGCTGGCGGGCGACGACATCACGCTGGCCGACTTCGCCGCCGCCGCACAACTTTCCGCCATCGATTATCTGGGCGACGTGCCGTGGGAGCAGCATCCTGAAGCCAAAAGCTGGTACGCGCGCATTAAATCCCGGCCTTGCTTTCGCCCTCTTTTGGGCGATCATGTTGCGGGTTTTCTCCCGCCGCGGCATTATGCCGATCTCGATTTCTAATTCTATAACGGAGGACGATCATGACCCCATCCCGCACATGGCTTTTGCTTGTGGCGACTCTTTTGCTGAGCTTGCCTTTGCCGCTTCATGCCGAAGAAGCCAAGCCCGATGACCGCGTGATCTTCGACGTATCCGCCGAGGATTGGGTAGCGACCAAAACCGCGCGCGTGACAGCCTCGGTGGAAGCCGCCGTTACCGGCAATACGGCGGGAACCATGCGCGCCAGCATGACGAAAGCGGTGAACGACTTGATTAAATCCGACTGGCGTTTGACCTCATTTAATCGCAGTCAGGATCAAACCGGCATGGAACGTTGGAGCGCAACTTTCGAATCCCGCGTTGTGGAAGATGAATTGAACGGCATCAACGAAAACGCCAAAAAGCTGAGCAAGGCAGGAATGCAACTGTCCGTGAGCAACATCGATTTCACGCCGACGATGGAAGAAACACAAGCCGCACTCGGCCAGTTGCGCGCAAAAATTTACAAAATCGCGAACGAACAGCTTGCCGCGCTGAATACCGCGCTGCCGGGCCGCACTTATCGCATCGCCCTGATCAACTTCACGAACAGCGGCGACAACAGCATGCCCCCCATGCCGTTGGTCAAGCGCGGCTTCGGCAGAGGCGGCTCTCAGATGGAAATGGCGGTAGCTTCTGCGGCCTCCGCGCCATCCGAACCACCGATGGAACGCTCCGAAAAAGTGACGTTGACCGCACAAGTCGTTCTCGCGGTGACGCCGCCGGGTGCGGTATCATCGGCGCCTGCGCCTATGACAGCGCCGGCGCATTAGACGGGTAATGTAATTCTGGAAGGATTGAGTGGGCGGCTTTATTGCCCCCCACCTAATTCGAATCCCTTCGCAGTTAGTCCGGGCTGCTGTCTCAACATTTTTCTTTTTAAGTCGCCATATAAATCTGTGGCCCATTTTATAAGCCACACATTCGGGTTATAAGTGGGATCAAGTCTATCGGCAATCTTATCGACAATGTAAATCGTCGACTCTTGATTATCCGGGTCTTGTCTAAAACGGCCTGGCGCAAGGTCAAGCATGTTTTCCGCCATTATGTACGCAAGAAGGTGATCAAGAGTGTTCTCGCGAAACACTTTCCAGAGACTTTTAAAAGGTATATCGGTGTCCTTCCGGCGACACGACCCAATCATACCAAATATTTTTCCACGCAACCCACTCGCATGACCAGAGAGGAAATCGAGCAACAAATAGGTATCGCACACTCGCCTGAAAGCATCGCTGTGATGTTCTATTGCATGTCGATCGATGAATATATTAAATTTTCTTACTGCCGACATGAAAGGTTTGTTGTCACGAAACTCGCTCAAACAAACAATGGCAATACTCAAACCATCAAGAGTTTCTTCAGGGTGAGTTTTAAAATGCTCACCCGCATTACGAATAATTTCTTCTGCGGCCTCTTTGCGAGTAGGAATGCCTTCAGGCTTACTAAGTTCGTCGACGGAATATATCCCTTTAGCTTTCTCGCAAAGCCACATGAATCTCTCGTGTGGATCCATCCGATCCGGGAGCTTTGCCGCATCTTTAAATTCGGCCACCACGCTAGGTTTAGATTTGTTCACCACAACAATTCTCCTTGTCCAAAATTTGAAACCCACGTAAAAGAGCTATCATCCGCAATGAAAGCAAACAAGAAAAAAACCTCGTCATTACATATGGTTAAAACGACATCGCATGCTCACAGATCATCATCTTAATCCTCTAAACGGCAACAAACCTCAAAGCGCCGTTATTTTGCTGCACGGGCTGGGCGACAGCGGCGCGGGGCTTATCGGATTGGGCGAAGCGTGGCATCAAGCGCTGCCGAATACGATCTTTCTCGCGCCCGACGCGCCCTATCCGTGCGACATGGCTCCTTTTGGTTTTCAGTGGTTCAGCGCGCAGGACTGGACGCCCGCCGTTGTTCTTGCGGGAGTCAAAAAAGCCGCGCCGATCCTGAATGATTATATCGATCACGTGATGGCCTCGCGCGAATTGCCGCCCGAACGCGTTGCGCTCGTGGGTTTTTCGCAAGGCACGATCATGGGCCTTTACACAGCGCCCCGCCGGACGCCGTCGTTGGCGGGCGTGCTCGGCTATTCCGGCGCGTTGGTCGGCGGTGATACATTGCCGAAGGAAAGAAAATCCGCGCCGCCCATTTTTCTGGCGCATGGCACTATGGATGAAGTCATTCCCTTCACCGCTTTGGCGCATGCGGAGCACGGCTTGCAAAACGCCAACATCAATGTCACCGCCCTCGCCTGCCCCAATCTAGGCCACAGCATCAGCGACGAAGGCCTCGCCCAAGGCGCGCGGTTTTTGCGGCGCGTGTTGGGAGTTGGGTGAAGATTTTTGTAACAGCCAAACCTTAAAAAAAGGAACCGTCATTCCCGCGAAAGCGGGAATCCAGCGGCCCGCGTCTGCGGGCGGTATGAGTCAACAAAATCGATGCATGCACCAATTCCAATGTTGAAGATTCATATGCTCGCTATCGCTCGCGCTGGATTCCCGCTTTCGCGGGAATGACACAGTCCTTGTTTTTCGGAAGAGCCCAAAACCGAAGTGTTATAAGCACCCCTCTTGCCCTCATTCAAAAAATTAACTAAACCATCCTGACCTCATATATGGGATGAATTAGTGTCGCCATCGCTTGAAAGTTGCTCGGCTCTTGTTCTCAACGCGGATTTTCGCCCGCTGAGCTACTTCCCGCTGTCGCTATGGTCATGGCAAGACACCGTCAAGGCCGTGTTTTCAGGCCGCGTCAGCATCCTCTCCGAATACGACCGCGTCGTCCGGTCCGCGCGCCTTGAGATGCGTTTGCCAAGCGTCATCGCGTTGAAGGATTACATCGCCACCTCGCGTTATCCCGCCTTCACGCGATTCAACGTGTTCTTGCGCGATCATTTCAGTTGCCAGTATTGCAACGAGCATCGCCCAACGCATGAGTTGACCTTCGACCATCTCATCCCGCGCTCGAAGGGCGGGCGCACGATGTGGGATAATGTCGTCACGTCTTGCGGCGACTGCAATCTGCTCAAAGGCCATAGGCTGCCCGATCAATGCGGCATGCATCCGCGCCGCCGTCCCTGGAGGCCAACTAGTTACGAGCTTCAGGAAAATGGCCGCGCCTTCCCGCCAAACTATCTGCACGAAAGCTGGCGAGATTTTCTTTATTGGGATACGGAACTGGAGACGGGTTAATTCTTCGGCTTGCGGCAACAACAGCAAGCGGCGCCTTCGGTGGGCGGATTACAACGGCCCAACGCGGCAAGGAAGGCGAAAACGGCCAACGCCAGCGAAGCCAGAATATTCCAGTTCGCCATCGACAGGCCAAGGAACATCCACTGAATCTGGTCGCACGGCACGGCCGTCGCCTCTAGAAGTTTCTCACGCAGGCTTGTCACGCTATCCGCATGAAGAGGTTGCAGCCTGCATCCATCCGTTCCGAGCCACCAATGCTGCTCCACGCCGGTATGGAAAATGCCGAGCCCCATGCTGACAAGGAACACGATCCCGCACAGCCCCAGAATGGCGCGCGCATGCGCTTCGTTGCCCCGCGATAAAAACGCTAGACCGCCCAGAATAATTGCAAGGCCATACGGCACGCGCTGCCAATAACACAAGATGCAAGGCTGAACATCGAAGCCGTACTGCTGAATGAATGCAAACAACAGCGATCCAACGCCCACCGCCAGAATCACCAACGCCGGAAACGGCATCGTCAGGAGTTTTTTGCAGCAGTTGCAGAAACAGCGAGTCATGCACATGTTTTGCCTCCGGCTTGCGATTTAATTGATCGAGATATCCATGCTACGCCGCGACCTGTTCTTCCAGCTTCACGGCTTCGCCAAATAGCGTCAATGCCGAATCAACCCACGCATCAATAGCCGTTCCGGTCGCTGTCAAAACGCGGCCATCGATTATTTGTTCGCCGGTGACGATTTCGATATTGGCCGCCTTAAGCTCGTCGTGAATGTCCGCCGTCGCGACGACGTTGAGGCCTGCGCTTTTGCCGGAAAGAGCCAGAAGCGCCGTGCCAGCGCCAATCGCGGCGATAGGCTTTCCGGCCTCAAGAAAATGATTGATGATTCGGCGCGTGTGCGGATTCGCCTTCAACTTGGCTATACCGCGCTCGCCGCCGATCAGGACCAGCGCGTCGTAATCCGATCCCAGCGCCTGGCTGAGCGGCGCATCCACCGTGAAATAATGGCCCCAGGCATTATCTTGCCAGCCATTCACAAGGCCTTGTTCGGGCGCAATGATTTTGAAGGGAGCTTTGATTTTCGTGAGGGCCCGCTGCATCGCGGTCATAGGGTTTTCGTCGAAGCCGTTGGCGGCTAGAAGGGCAATGTTCTTGTCAGCAAGACTCGCTGTCATGTGTGCTGTTCTCCCAAAGGTTCCGATAATATCCGCTCACGCCCATGCATACAGGCGTCAAGTATCTCGGCTCAATTATGCGATAGCGGCTTATGCCACAAGACCTAAGGCTTTGGGAATGCTGATTTTACTTTCATCCACACTTTTTAAGCGGCTCGCGCAAAGGTGTTGCAGGAAAGCTGCACAGAGACTTCTCTCGTCATTCCGGCGAAAGCAGGAATCCATCTCATGAGCCAGATAGCAGGGAAACTTTGAAAACGCTGCTCTTACGGATAGAATAGGTGATGGATTCCGGCTTTCGCCGGAATGACGGGTGTTTTTTTAGGGTTTGGAATTACGATTTTAAGCTCCCCTTAGCCTCAATTGTGCTAGGAAAAGCCTATGCGGATGTGGGAAGTCGACGATAACCGGGCCATGCCGTCCAATCTTGTGTTGGAGCAGGATTTCATTTTGCGTATCCGGCGGCTGAATCGGCTGGGTAAGCCGCACCTCGTCATCAATATCGCCCTGAACGCGACGGACTCCATGCAAGGAGGCCGGGGGCCGATGGAAAAAGTGCAAGCGCGTCTGCAGGCCTTCGCCCAAAGCCATGATGGCGTCTATGCCGAAATGTCGAATGGCGATGTGTTTCTGACATGGCCGGATAACGGCGCTGCGCGCGCGTTGCCGGACCTGGTCATGAGCGTGGTTTTCCCTGACGGGCCGGTGTCAGAGGATACCGTTGCCCTTTGCCGTCTGATTTACCGCTTGCCCGGCGATTACGCCCTCTTGCGCGAGCGTACGAACCACTATATCGCCGCCGCGCGCACGCTCCTCGCATCGGAGAACGTCATCTCGACCGCGCAAATCCTGCAGAGCGAAGCAGCCCGTGGCCCCCTAACGGCATGGGGCGTTACGCATATCGAAAAGCTGCTGCTCGACATCGACCTGCCCCGCTACGTGCGTACCCAGCCGATTTATGAGCACCAGGATGACGGCAGATGGTCTCCGCTCTTCGAAGAATGCTACATCAGCTTTGAGGAATTGCGCCGCACGCACTTTCCCAAAATGGACATTGCCGTCCACGAGCATTTGTTTTTAGACCTGTGCCAGTCGCTTGACCGGCGCTTGCTGGCCGAACTGACGCAGCGTTTCGATACGGCAAGCGGACGGCATCTTAGCCTCAATCTCGCCCTGACATCGGTCATGGGCACGGTCTTCGCACAATTCGCGCACAAGGTGCCGCGCGCCGAACACAGCACGATCGGTTTCGAACTGCATAGCGGCGATCTGTTTCAGGATTTCGCGTTGACTCTGAATGCCATCGAAACGCTGCGCCATGAAGGATTCAAGGTGCTTATCGATTGCGTGACGCCGGACATGCTCGGCTATCTCGACCCCACGGCGTTCAACGTGGATTACATCAAGCTCAACGTCGCGAAAGGCCTCGCCGCGCCTTTGAACGACCGGGAGATGTTCACGGCGCTCTCACAAATCCCGCGCGAAAAGCTGATCTTCAACCGTTGCGACAGCGAAGAAGCCCTGCTCACCGGCGTTAAGCTCGGCGTTACCCGCTTTCAGGGTTGGCTGATCGACGACCTTGCGCGCGCGCAGAATGAGGAACCTCCTTTACTTGAAAAAGGGAATCGAATAGACAGGTCTTAAAGAAGGGGATGGAGTTCCCCGCAAACTGCCTGAACAAGGCTAATGACTCCTGCTACGTGACAACACATGTAGTGGGAGGTCTGCCGACGGACCCGCTGCAAGGCGGTTTTTTTTATGTCCGAATCTTAAAAAAAACGCCGTAACTAAAGGGAAGTTCATCATGGAACCACTTTTTGCCGTTGCCTCATTATGGCTTGGTTTAGCCATTTTTTCCGCCATCATCGCCTATCATCTGCGTTTGTCTATCGCGCTTGTTGAAATTTGCGTTGGCGTGATCGCGGCGGCCGTTGCGACACACTATGGAGCGTTTGACTCTTTAGGTTCCAATCAGGAATGGCTGAAGTTTCTGGCTTCATCGGGATCCGTCATGCTGACCTTTCTGGCGGGAGCGGAACTTGATCCCCATGTCATACGGACAAAAGTAAAAGAGGTGACAGTTGTCGGTTTGATTGGATTCCTCGCTCCGTTCATCGGCTGCGCCGCCGTCGCGCGCTATGTCCTTGGATGGGATATTCAGGCCAGCTTGTTGTGCGGCATTGCGCTTTCGACGACCTCGATGGCCGTCGTGTACGCGGTCATGCTGGAAACGGGATTTAACAAAACGGAGTTCGGCAAAGGCATCCTTGGAGCCTGTTTCATCAACGATCTTGGAACGGTGATAGCCCTTGGCCTGCTGTTTGCGCCGTTCACTTATAAAACGATCATATTTATCGTTACGACCGTCGCTGTGTTGGCGATATTGCCGCGCATCAGCCGCATGTTGACACGGATTTATGCCAACCGCACCGCAGCCATTCGCACGAAAGGCATCGTTTTCGTCTTGTTTGGGCTTGGCGCGCTCGCGCTTTGGTCGGGAAGCGAAGCCGTGCTGCCCGCTTATCTTGTCGGAATGGTTTTGGCGGAATTCTCAAACGGCGATGCTTTCTGGATTCGCCGGTTCCGAACGCTGACCGTCGGTTTCCTGACGCCTTTCTATTTTCTGCGCGCCGGAACTTTTGTTTCCGCGGCAGCGCTCGTTGCGGCGCCGTTTGTTTTTCTGTTTCTGCTGGCAGGAAAAGTGTTTTCAAAAATATTCGGCCTTTATCCCGTCATATGCGCCTTCCGCCGCAACAGGAACGAACGGTGGTATTATACGCTTCTGATGTCCACGGGCCTGACGTTCGGAACGATCTCTGCGATGTTCGGGCTTAGCCATAACATCGTCACGCAGGAACAATATTCCTTCCTCGTCGCCACCGTGATCGCAAGCGCTGTTGTTCCCACGCTGATTGCGGGAATAGCCTTCCTGCCGCGGCATCTTTTGCCCGCGCCGGAAAAACAACGAGCCGAGGAAAGAAGAGTCAAATACAGAAGGTCTTCGGCAGACGACGCTCCAGAAAAACTGAGCGATGAGGGTTGAGATTAACCAAATCCTCCCAATTTAGAGGACAATAAAGCCCACCCCTTGCTTCTCCCCCCCTTCCCCGCTATAAAGCCCGCCTTATTGCTCCTCGCCGGATGCTTGACATTCGGCTTGATCGGGGCGGCTGATGCGCCGGGATGGACCCGGCCCAGCGCCCGGTCGATGAAACCCGAAGGGAGTGTGGATCGATGCCATACTACGAGTCCGTCTTTATTGTGCGCCAGGATATTCCGGCCACCCAAGTTGAGGTTCTTGCAGCCCAGTTCGCCGAGATCATCGTCAAAGACGGTGGTCAGGTAACCAAGACCGAGCAGTGGGGCCTTCGCAACCTCGCCTACAAAATCAAAAAGAACAGGAAGGGCCATTACGTGCTCTTCAACATCGACGCGCCGTCGGCGGCCGTCGCCGAGATGGAACGCAACATGAAAATTCACGAAGACATTCTTCGTGTCCTGACGGTCAGCGTCGAGGAGCTTGAAGCCGGCCCCTCCGCCATGTTGCGCCGTGACGAACGCGCCGAACGCGACGGCCCCGGCGGGGAGAGAAGCGACCGCGGAGATCGTGGCGATCGTCCGTTCCGTGCGCCGCACCGTGAATCCGCACCTTCCGAACAAGGAGCCCAATAATGAACATGCACACGTCGTCCTCATCTTCTTCGTCCGCGCCTTCCACAGGCGCATCGCGCCGCAGCAGTGGCGGCGGCGGCGGTGGTGGAGGCCGTTTCTTTGGCCGCCGGAAAACATGCCCCTTTAGCGGCCCGCACGCGCAGAAAATCGACTACAAGGACGTGCGGCTTTTGACGCGTTTCATTTCCGAACGCGGCAAGATCGTCCCATCCCGCATTACAGCCGTATGCGCGAAAAAGCAGCGCCTCCTGACGCAAGCGATCAAGCGCGCGCGTTTCCTTGCGCTGTTGCCGTATGCCAACGATAAGGCCGGAACCTGACGGAGATTACGATGACCGCTCCTCTCACTTCACGCGGCGTAATGGGTTTGACCAGCGCTGTGCTGGCCGGTGGCATAAGCGCGGCGCTGTTTTCTTACGCGTTTTCCCATGCGGAAACGTTGCAAATTTTCTTTGCCTATCTGGCAGGCGTGCCGTTGTTTGCCGTTGGTTTGGGCGCAGGCAGCGTCAGCGGATTCGTGGCTGCATTGATTGCCGTCGTCGGCCTCATCCTCGTGGTCTCGCCCAATCTTGCGGTGATCTATGCAGCCCTCTACGCCTTACCTATCGCCGTTCTGACGGTGTTGGCCATGCGCTACAAGCAAGGCGATGACCAGAAGGTTTATTGGTATCCTGAAGGCTATCTTCTGACGGCACTGACGCTTTATCCCTGCCTCCTGTTTCTTGCCGCTGTCGGCGTTATGGCGGGCCAGGATGGGGGGCTATTGGGTTTATCCTCTCAAGCGCTGCATAGCATTACAGATCAGGTATCGGGCCAGATGGATCCCGAAATGGCTGCCCGCCTTCCCGGCATCATGGAGCAGATTGCCCGCGTTCTCCCGGCGATGGCCGGATGCAGCTGGATATTCCTGATCCTCGTCAGCGCATGGGCGGCTCAAGCCATACTGAAACGGTCAGGCTGGCTGTTGCGAAGCCCGTTCGGCTGGCGCGATTTGACGCTTCCCAACTGGGTGACTTTGGCCGTGGCGATTACGGGCTTGGCGGGATATTTTGCGCCTGAGCCTTATAACTACATCGGCGCTAATATCTGCATCATGTTCTGCGTGCCGCTTTTTCTGGCGGGGCTCGCCGTTGTACATGTATATGCCGAAACACGGAAGATGTCGCGGAAGGCAGCAATCACATTGCTGATCCTGTTTTACGTGTTGCTGAGTTTTCTTCCCTGGCTGTCCCCTGTGGTCGCCATGCTGGGGGCGCTCGATCAAGGAATGAACTTGCGGCGGCGCATGACGGCCCCGCCCGCATCGAATTAATCAGAGGAGGATGAGATGATTGAAGTGATTTTACTGGAGCGGATCGAACGGCTTGGCCCGATGGGGCAAGTGGTCAAGGTGAAGCCCGGTTTTGCGCGGAATTATTTGCTGCCGCAGAAAAAGGCGCTGCGCGCGACAAAAGCCAATCGCGAACTTTTCGAAAAGCAGCGCGCCGAGCTTGAGGCGAAGAACACCGCGTTGCGCGCGCAGGCGGAAACCACGGCGGCCACAATGGAAAACCTGAAGCTCGTCGTCATCCGGCAAGCCAGCGAAACGGGCCAGCTTTACGGTTCGGTCACCGCGCGCGATGTCGCCGAGGCCGCCAAGGAAGCCAAAAAACCTATCGAACGCGCGATGGTGCAAATCGATACGCCGATCAAGGAGTTGGGTTTGTTCCCGGTCAAGATCAAGCTGCATCCCGAAGTCAGCGTCAAGATCACGATCAATGTCGCTCGCTCGCCGGAAGAAGCCATCATTCAGGCCGAAAAAGGCGTGGCTTTGATCAAGGCGGCGGCAAAGCAAGCCGAAGCCGACGCGGAGAAAGCAAGCATCGAAGCCATCGGCACGGAGAAGAAAGACGAAGCTCCCGCCGCCGAAGGCGAAGCCGCCCCCAAGAAAACAAGAAAGCCGCGCGCGAAAAAAGCGGCGAAGGAAGACGGAGAGAAGGCTTAAGAAAAACGAACTTCACTTCGATACAAACGCCACGCCTGTCATTCAGGTGTGGCGTTTTTTTTCATGAGGGTCATCCGTATAGGGAAATTGGATCCCGGATCAACTTTCTTTCGTCGCGCGTTGCGCGACGAAAAGAAAATTGTCCGGAATGACGCTAGCTGAGAATGACGGGCGGATGATGACGCATCAGGGATGACGTCCGCCTATCCAACCATTACCCCCATGAAACGATTTGTTGCCCGGTCGCCACAGGGTAGGGCAAAAGCGAATCGAAACGTTAATTTCGATTCATTATGGTAAATTTCCTCTTAAGGAATTGCGCGGTTTGTGATAACTATGTGTGCATAAGTCATTGAGTTATCCCGAAATCCGCAGGCGGTGAAAGTATATACGAATGGAACCCCTTCTGTGGATAACTTCAGGTCCGATTTCCTTTCACGTCCGTAACCTTCCCGGTTTGTCAACTCTGCGAGGATCAATTGGCCACAGTTCAACTTAGCGAGATCGGCGCCGCGAATGTCGGCAGGCTACCGCGGCCAGCCAACACGGATGAGCCTCTTCCGCCGCTCGACTCGGATCAAAAAATCATCGCGTGGCTCTTGCGCGTTACGTCCAGTCCCCCTCTGGGAGCTCCGGCAGTTCTGCGCTCCTATAATATCAATGCCCTGTCCGGCGGGACGACGCTTGACGATTGGCAAACCGTCACGAGCCTGTGCGGCCACCCGGCGGAGGATTTCATTGCCGCAGGCGCAGGCCTGCCGCTGACGGCTGCCGAGATCGACCATTTCCGGCGCAACCACCGCGAAGCCGATCATCGGGTCGGGCGGGATTTTCTGGCCGCCAAGAGCGACCTGCCCTCGCCGCTTGCCGAGCTTTATGGCCTTTACCGGCATCGGGCGCGGTTGGATACGGAATCGGCGCTTTTTGTCGCGCAGACGACTGGCTCAACACGCATCGCCCGCATCATGGGCGATCTTCTAGCCATCGGCGGTTTCGCCAACGGGCATGAATGCATCTCTCACATGACGATGACGTATTCCGTACCGGCGGCTTTCGACACTTCGGATCTGATCGACCGTGCTAATCATGAAGCCGCCCGGCGGCTGCAATTGCCGATCGACCATCCTGCCCATCTGCTGAAGCTGTCCCCGGACGAAATCAGCGTGCTGGCGACCAATATTGTCGAGAAGAATGCGCTGTCCGGCCCCGATTTTCTGGATAAGGCCAACCTTCTGGCCGAAGCGCGGCAGGATGTGACGCGGCTGTCCTCCGACAAGCAGTTTGTCACAGCCCTAGGGGAGCACGACCTGCCAATCAACCAGATATGGGTGCTGCGCATCTGCGCGGCCTACGCAAGGCTCTTCGAATGCTGGGTTGCTGGGCTGCCGGAGATAGACGCGTTCATGAATCAGAAAGCAGAAGAGGAGTGACAGACAAAAATCTGGCGTCCGTTAACCAGATGTCAAATTATCCCCTTTATTCTGCCTCTTAGCGGCCATGATAACATGGTTGGTATGGTTTCTGGATGGAAGTGATGAACGGCATGAACGATAATCGAAACGAAACGTGGGCTCTCGCCGGACTTTTGACGGGCCGTTATGGCAGTCTGGCCCTTACGCGCGCCGCCGGTGAAGCGGCCGCAGCTGAACGCTCCGGCGACAAGGACCGGAGCGCCATCTGGTATAGCGTCATCGCCCACCTCCGTCAGGTTATGGGCGAAGCGCAAACCAACGGCAGCACGGCCTAAAAAAGGCCGTTAACTCCTACAAATTGTGAAACGACAAGCTTCTGCCTCCCGCATTAAACGGGGGATTCTTCTTGGTGCGCTAAGGTAAAAGCGACTGTAAACAAATCATTTTACAATGCCCTTGTTTTGGGCGTAGACCGTTTGCCACACTTTCGACATAAACGGCCTGGCTTTATTTTCATTCATTGGTTGATCACTATGCACAAGCCACCCATTCTCATTTTCCACGCTCCATGCACCGACGGCGAGGTGGCGAAATGGGTGGTGGAAAATTTTTTTGGAAGCGTCCCATTTATCGGTTTCAATCATTCCTATTTGGAGGAAAAACTGCGTCAGATTCACGAGCTTGTGGAAAGGTATCCCGGCAGTGAATTGTTCTGTTCCGATATTGCGTTGCCCCCTCCTGAAATTATCAAGTTTGCCAAAATTGTTCCCTTTGTTCGGATCCGCGATCATCACTTTACGGCAATTGAGGATCATGATCAGTTTCTCCGAGATGGAGGGATCTTTCCGGAGAATGTCGACTACTGTCTCGACGCAAATAGATGCGGCTCGATAATCACCTTTGATAAATTATCGCCTGGAACACCGCGCCCGAACATTTTGCATCCTATCGACATAGTGGATCGAAATTTAATAAAACACCCTCACTTCCCTGCGATAGCTGCTTTTCTCGATACGAAGATCAAAATTAATGGCGAAGAACCTGCAAAGGTAGGAATTGAAATAGTCAACAGCATGAAACTCACTGATATTATCAGCGGGGGCAACCGGCTCGCGCAAGGATATATGGAGGAGGCATCCGAAATACTCAAGACAGCCCAAACAAAGTTCATCGATATAGGCAAAGGTCCTGAACCTGTGGACATTGTTTGGCATCCCATAGTCAGCTGTGTTGGGCGTTTTGTCAGCTATGTTGCGAGCACGAGTGTAAGCAAAAGCAACGCTCGCTTCATCATGATCTGTGACGAACAGAGCCGCGAGATTAATGGGATAACACACACCATCGTCAATGTGAGTTTACGCCTTCGCGAACCAGGCTCCCCAGGAAATGGTCATTCCGGCCCGAAGGACAACGACATACCAAACCTAGCTAATGTCGGGCGGTTTTGTGGCTCCTTCGGCTTAAATGGAGTCTTTTTCAAAGGCGGTGGGCAGATAGATAACGCCGCTTTCAAAATGCACGAAGCGGCGTTCAACTACTGGGTTCTCGGTGAACAGATAAGTCCCGGTATTCCGCCGGATGAGAGAACGCCCTTCCTCGATTCTTCCCCCTATAATACGACGAACTATCGCGAAGCCTGCGCCCCGCGTGCATCAACATTCAGATATGGCGCCGCGCGCCCCTAAAACCCCGCCCTCAGCCACGTGCACACATGCCGCGTTAGCAGCGTGTCGTTCAGCGTATAGAAATGGAACGACTTCACGCCGTGTTCGATCAGGCGCGTGATCTGGTGCGACATCACGTTCATCGCCAGCAGTTTGTGATCGACGCTGTCGGGGTCGATGCCGTCGAACATTTTGTGCAGGAATCCCGGCACGGCGGCGTTGCATTTTTTGGCGAAGCTAAGCGTCTTCGGAAAATTGAGGATTGGCAATAAGCCCGGCGTCAGAGGCGCGCGCACGCCTGCTTCCGTAAGTTTGTCGCGCCAGCGCAGAAAAACCTCTGGATCGAAGAAAAACTGCGTTAGCACGTCATCGGCCCCGGCATCGATTTTGCTTTTAAGATGCGCGATGTCGAAAGCCACAGATGGCGACTCCGGGTGCGTTTCGGGGTAACCAGCGACTGAAACGCGCAAAGCCGGATAGCGCTTTTTTAACGAGGCAATGAAATCGGGCGTCGTCAAATAACCTTCGGGATGCGGGCTATAGGGCGCATCTTGCCTGAGAATATCGCCGCGCAAAGCCACAATATGCCGCACGCCGTCCTGCCAGAAACTATCGACAATGTCATCGACTTCGGCGCGGCTCCTGTTCGCGCAAGTCATGTGCGCGGCAACGGGCAAATGCGTCCGGGCCGCAATCGACTTGACGGTCTGGCGCGCGTCCATAACGATCCCTTGCGAATTGCCTGCGCCGAACGTCACCGTGATCATGGACGGCTTGAACGCGGTGTACGAATCCACGGTCGCCAGCAGCCGCTCGACCCCCGCCTCGCTCTTCGGCGGGAAAACCTCAAGGCTGAATTCGATATCGGATGTTGTGAACTTTCCGGTCATGCGCTCTCTTTATATTTAGCCCGCATCACTTTCGCGGCTTTGACCATCGCGCGCAAGGCCGCATTCGTCTCTGGCCAATCGCGGGTCTTCAGGCCGCAATCCGGGTTCACCCAAATCTGGCGCGGTTCGACACGCGTTCCTGCTTTTTCAAGCAGATCGACCATTTCGGCCAAACTCGGCACGCGCGGACTGTGAATGTCATAAACGCCGGGGCCGATGTCGTTCGGATATTTGAAGTGCGTGAACGCCTGCAGCAACTCCATCTGCGAACGGCTTGTTTCGATCGAAATCACGTCGGCATCAAGATCACGGATCGCCGCGATGATGTCGTTGAACTCGGCGTAGCACATATGCGTGTGGATCTGGGTGTCGTCCTGCACGCCCGTGTACGATAGACGGAACGCCTGCGCCGCCCACGTTAAATATTCACGCCAGTCGGCTCGCCTGAGCGGCAAGCCTTCGCGGAAAGCCGGTTCATCGATTTGGATGATGCGAATGCCGACCTTCTCAAGATCGAGCACTTCGTCCTGCAGAGCCAACGCAATCTGATGCGTCGTCACCGAGCGCGGCTGATCGTCGCGTACGAATGACCATTGCAGGATCGTCACCGGCCCCGTCAGCATTCCCTTGACCGGCTTTTTGGTCAGGCTCTGGGCGTATTGCGTCAAGTCGATCGTCATGGGCTTCGGACGCCGCACATCGCCGAAAATGATGGGTGGCTTGACGGCGCGCGAGCCATAGGACTGCACCCAGCCATTTTGCGTAAAGGCGAATCCGGCCAACTGCTCGCCGAAAAATTCGACCATGTCGTTGCGTTCGAACTCGCCATGCACCAGAACGTCAAGACCGATTTCCTCTTGAAGCGTGATGACGGCCTTGGTCTGTTCCTTGACGAAAGCGTCGTAGGATTCTGCCGAAATACGGCCTTTCTTGAAATCCGCGCGGTTCTTGCGAACGTCTTTCGTCTGCGGGAACGAACCGATGGTCGTGGTCGGATAGGACGGCAGTTGAAAACGCGCCTTCTGCTTTTTCAGCCGCGCGGCAAATTGCGTCGGACGCCCAGCGCCCTCAAGTGGCTGTTTCTTGAGGCGTTCTTGCACGGCGGGATCGTGAATCCGGCGGGCATTGCGGCGGGATTCAGCCGCCTTTGAACTCAGCGCCAGAGCATCGGCAATCGCCTTGCGCCCTTCGTCGAGGCCCTTGGCCAACGTAGAAATTTCTTCGAGCTTCTGCTGCGCGAACGCCAGCCACATCTTTAATTCGGGATCGAGGGCAGTTTCCTGATCAAGATCATAAGGCACGTGCAACAAGGAACAGGACGAGCTGACCCAGACGCGCTCCCGGCCAATGGCTTTCATTGCGCGTTCCAGCAGTTGCAGCGATTCTTCCAGATTGTTCCGCCAGATGTTGCGGCCATCGACCACGCCCAACGCCACTATCATCGAAGACGGGAACTTGGCCAGCACGTCGTCCAGTTGACCAGCCCCGCGCACCAGGTCGATGTGCAAGGCGTCGATCGGCAGTTTCATGGCCACATCGAGATTATCGCCAAGGCGGCCAAACGGCGTGGTCATGAAAATCTTCAGCTTTGTGGCCTTCCGCAGATACGCATAAGCCGTGGCATAAGCCGCGCGCGTCGCATCATTCAGATCCAGCACCAAAACCGGCTCGTCGAGCTGAACCCACGCGGCTCCTGCCTTCTCAAGCTGCCTCAGGATTTCGGCGTAAACGGGCAGGATTTTGTCGAGCAATTCGATAGGCGCGCCGCCGCCCAGCCGCTTGCCCAAATGCAGATACGTCACAGGCCCGATGAGGACGGGACGCGTCACGATCCCCAGCGCCTTGGCCTCGTTGAACTCATCGACCGGCTTGGTCGAAGAAACCTTAAACGTCTGGTTTTCGGCGAATTCCGGCACGATATAGTGATAATTCGTGTCGAACCATTTGGTCATCTCCGCCGCCGGAACGTCTACGCCATCCTTCTGCGCGCCTCGCGCCATGGCGAAATACGTAGCCAGATCGACGTTGCCCCCATTCCAGTGGTAGCGCGCCGGAATTACGCCCAAAAGCGCGGACATATCCAGCATCTGGTCGTAAAGCGAGAAATCGTTGCTTGGGATTGCCATAATCCCCGCCTGTTGCTGCTGCTTCCAATGAAGCGCGCGCAAACCGGAGGAAACTTTCAATAATTCGGCCTCGGAGATTTTCCCTTTCCAATAATTTTCCTGCGCTGCCTTGAGCTCGCGCGATTTGCCGATACGTGGAAAGCCGAGAATAGTTGAATGCGTCATGATGTCCTGATGTTAGAGCTAGAGGAATGGTAAAAGTCCCGTGAGGGTATAGCTAACATCACAAAAAAAGGAAATAAGGGCAAATGGCAATTCTGGGGTATGTTTTTGACGCTGGAAAGCCGGAAAAAGGCCGATTTGACGCTTATCGGGAATCTTGCCGCAGATAAAAAAGCGCGATGTCGCCTTGTCCTGCTTTATTAAGCTCATGCGTTCGGCGCCGGAAAGCAGAAAGTTCGTGGCGGCTGAAATGGGACGTCAGTTTGTGTTTCACGTTGCCGGGGATGTCGCGCCTGTAAAGCTCGCTTCCGGTGAACTGGGAAATCAGTCCCAACGAGTCAATCCTGTCGATAACCAGACCCGCTTGCCCGGCCAGAATTCCCATGCTTTTGCGCGTTAACACATGCAGATGCCGCGGCGCATCGAGATTGACCCAGCTTTCCCTGTATTGTTCCCATGCCACGCAATCGGCAACAGGAATGGCGACAAGAATCCATCCTTTGTCCGAGAGAAGGCTCGCGGCCATTCGCAAATCATTCAAAGGATTTCTGACGTGCTCAAGGGAATGATGAAACATTATGAGATCGAACTCCCCCCCCTGCCTTGCAGAAAAGGATTCCAGCGTCGTTTTAAATATGGTCGGGCCGTTCGGGTAGCGAAGCGTCTCAGGAATAAAAGGGTCGAGGCCCGTGCAATTTTGAAAGCCGCCTGCCGTCAGGCGCAGCAGCAGTTTTCCGTGGCCGCATCCGACATCGAGAATCTTCGCGTCGAGGCCGAGTTTGGTGTGCATCATCCACGTCACATAATCGAGCGGCCGTGCAACTCGGTTGGCAATCCAGCCTAGAAAATTGCGTGTTCCCATTGCCGCCTTGGCGCGATGCTGATCGATGAACGAACGCACCCTATTGGACGATAATTTCTTGAAACTGCGAAAGGAGTAGTAATTATCGGGATAAAAATTGCTCAGATCGGCGGGAATGTCGCGCATTTGCAGACACCCGCAAAAACCGCACTGGAAATAATCGAAAACTTCGCGCGTGCCGTGCAGCATCTCCCGAACGCGATATGAGACGTTATCCGCGCCATTGTTACAGATACGGCATTTGGACGAGGAATTGATAGGAGAGTGCTGTGAGCGCGTCATATTCAATCGCAACTGATATTTCCTCTAAGGTGTCGTTATACGACAATAGAGGTAAAATGGCAGCCATGCCGTTTTTTGAAAATGCGAGAAGGGAAAATTTGAGCAGACGATAAAAACCCAAGTACAGTTCTTGAATACCTCTGTATATAAAAAATGGCTTAAATCCGCCACAATTTAGGGGGAATAATGCATTATGCGGCTTGCTTTGATCCTGTGTTTATTGTTTTCCGGTCTCACTATTGGGGCAGCCTTCGCCGCCGATCCGATCCAACCCGATCCCAAGCTCACGCCCGGTGCCGTATTGACGACAGATGCCGCGCGTGTTTGTAAGCGCGATTACGCGAAGTCCGTGCGGCATACATCGCTCGCGTTGAAACGCGAGGTTTATGACGAATACGGCATCGAATGGGTGCCGGGCGGTTATGAAATCGACCATCTGATCCCGCTCGGAATCGGCGGCGCAGACGTGAAGGAAAATCTCTGGCCTCAATCCCATCACACGCCGGTTTGGAATGCCGAAACCAAAGACAGGCTGGAATGGAAGCTGCACAAGCTGGTTTGCTCACATCGGCTGGACATTCAAGAAGCCCAACGCGCGGTCGCAACGGACTGGATCGCGGCATACAAACGCTTTTGCCCCCACAAACGCGATTGCCCGGCTTATGACGAAGATGTTGGCCGATTGAAACTAGCGAATGGTTCGTAACTTTACGAACTCCCGATTACAATTCCCGTCAACAGTACGAGCGCGCCGCCCAAGACCACCTGCACGATGGCCGAGGTAAAGGGCGTTTCCATATATTTCCAGCGAATCCAGGAGATGCCCCACAACTCCAGCAACACGATAAATCCGGCAACGGCTGTTGCCGTCCAGAACTGCGGGATCAAATAGGGCAACGTGTGGCCGAGGCCGCCGAGCGCTGTCATCAGGCCGCATACCGCGCCTCGCAACCACGGCTGGCCGCGGCCCGTGAGCGAGCCATCGTCCGACATCGCTTCCGTGATGCCCATGCTGATGCCCGATCCCAGAGACGCGGCAAGGCCAACCAGAAAAGCATCCGTCGATTGATGCGTAGCGAAAGCCGCAGCGAAAATCGGGGCCATGGTGGAGATGGAGCCGTCGATAAGCCCCGCAAGACCCGGCTGCACGATTTGCAGAAGAAGCATGCGGCGCGCGGCTTCGTCTTCTGCGGCTTTTTGGGAGGACGGCAGCACTTGGCGCTCAATGGCGTCCGCTTTGACCTCGTGCCGTTTTTCCGCCAAAGCCAGATCGCCCAGCAGTTTGCGGACATCGACATCCAGGGTTCGCTCAGCTGCGCGGGTGTAAAAATTGGCGGCTTCGGCCTCCATCATCGTGGCCTGCCGCCGCACGGCATCGATGCGGAGTTTGTCCATCAGCCAGATCGGCCGCCGCCGCATAAAGCCTCGCACATCCTGCTTGGTAATATAGGGAATGCGCTCGCCGAACTTCGCCCGGAAAACCTCGATCAGCCGGTTTTTATGGTGCTGCTCTTCGTTCGCCATGGCATCGAAAAGCGACGCCGTGGCCGGATATTCATGACGCAAGCGCTGCGCGAAGTTCAGATAGATTTGCGAGTCCTCCTCTTCGCCGGAAATGGCGAGAGCCAGGACTTCGTCTTCCTTCAATTCCGAAAAACGCTTCATGTGAAAATCTCGTTTGTGGAATTTTCAGTATGGCGCAATGCCAAGGTTTTGTCATTCCCGCGAATTGTTTTTGGTCACTCCTTGGTGACTGTGCCGCCAAAGCAAAAAGGCCCAGCGGGCTGTAATGCCGACTAAGCCTTTGAGAACCCAATGGTGGAAGGGGGAGGATTCGAACCTCCGTACGCTCGCGCGGGCAGATTTACAGTCTGCTGCCATTAACCACTCGGCCACCCTTCCAATTTTCGCTCGCTACGCGAGCGGAAATTGCCGCGCCGTAGCCTGAAAGGCGAAGGCGGGCTGATTAAGCATTCGCCTCCGCCTTCGCCCAAGAGGGCTACGGCGCGACAAGGAGGCGCCACGTAACGGAATTTGCTTGCGCTTGTCAATCCCGCACGTTCTAGTGCGGTTTCATTGTAACACAGGCTTGAACGTATTATGAAACCGCAAAATCGCTCACGACACGCCCGCCCTCACGCCAAAAGCCAAGGGTTTGCCCACAAGCGCCCAAGCGCGCCTGCGCGTGAAGACGCGTCCCCTAAAAACCATCACGGCAAAAAGCTTGGCCCCCAAACTCAAAAAAGGAACCGTCATTCCGGCGAAAGCCGGAATGACGCGCGTACTATTCGTCCGCAGCAAAAGCCCGTGCGTGAGGGCGTTCTGCTTTGGGGGCTTCATGCCGTGCGCGAGGCGTGGCTCAACCCAAAACGCAAATGTTTCAAGCTATGGGTGACGGCGGCGGGACGAGAAGCCTTGGCCGGTGTTTTGGCGGCGGCGACATTGGACAATCTGGTTCGGCCCGCACCGCAAGTTATGGAGCGTGTTGAGCTTGACCGCCTGTTGCCGCCCAACAGCGTGCATCAAGGCGTGGCGCTGGATGTTGCGGCTTTGCCGGAAAAATCGCTGCATGAGATTCTGGATGCCGAACCGCTGCCGGATTTGCTTGTCGTCCTCGATCAGGTGACCGATCCGCATAACGTCGGCGCGATTTTGCGATCCGCTGCGGCGCTCGGCGCGGGCGCCATCATCATGACCGAGCGCAACGCGCCCGGCACGACAGGCGTGCTCGCTAAGGCGGCTTCGGGCGCGGTTGAGCATGTGCCGATCATTCACGTCGTGAATCTGGCGCGCGCGTTGAATGAATTACGGGAAGCAGGTTACTGGTGCGTCGGCCTCGCCGAGGAAGCCGCACAAAATCTCAGCGATCTCGATTTGTCGGCTCGCACGGCGTTGGTGCTGGGAGCCGAAGGCGAAGGCCTGCGCCGTCTCACGCGTGAAAGCTGCGACGAACTGGCACGATTGCCAACGGGTGGAGCGATTGGCAGCCTGAATGTTTCCAATGCGGCGGCAGTGGCGCTTTATGAAGCGAGAAGGCAGAAATGGAAGTTTGGATAAGAACTTTTTTGAAATACCCGCCTAACCTCAACGTCATTCCGGACAAGTTTCTTTCGCTTCGCTCTTGCGGAGCGAAAGAAACTTGATCCGGAATCCAGTCACATGATCCATAAGAGCGGTCTTGTGGATAGAGCTACTGGATTCCGGATCAAGTTTCTTTCGTTCCGCCTTCGCCCTATGGGCTTCGGCGCGACCGAAAAGAAACTTGTCCGGAATGACGTTGATGGGAAGTGTTTACTTACGCATGCCCGATATCGCCGGACAGCATCATCGGGCTGATGCCGATTTTGGTGAGGGCTTGATCCCATTTGGTTTCGGAGGTGGGACTGAAGATGATGTCCTCATCCGCAGGCACGACGAGCCAGCCGCTTGTCTGCAATTCCGCATCGAGCTGCCCTGCTCCCCATCCGGCATAGCCTAAAGCCAGCAACGCGCGCTGCGGCCCCTGCCCGTCCGCCAATGCTTGCAGAATTTCAACCGTCGCGGTGAGCGATATGTTATCGCCGATACGCATCGTGCCATCGCGTTGGTAATCGGGCGAATGCAACACGAAGCCGCGCGCCGGTTCGACCGGGCCGCCGAAGTGCACCGGCAGATCGGGCGCGCCTTGCGAAAGCGTGATGCTGAGCTGACTCAAAAGGCCGCGGAAATTCATGTAGCCGTAAAGGCGGTTGACCACCAGCCCCATAGCTCCCTCCGGGCCGTGCGAGCACAGATACACAACCGTGCGCGCAAACCGCGGGTCAAGCATGGCCGGCATAGCCACGAGCATCTGGCCGGTCAGCCAACCTGACTCGTTCCTTACAATGGTTTCCTTGTTTTCACTGGTAGCCATAGAGGCGCATCGCTTCTGCTTGTTTTCACCGGACTTGCTCTTACGAGCATATTGCATCATAAGGCAAATCGGAAGTCTGAATCGGATTGGCCATGCGATATCTACGTCTTTTAATTTTATTGTCCACATGTCTTGTGCCCTTTTCCGCCCACGCGGTGACGGGGGAATGGCAGGGTGATAATGACGCGCGCGCGCGCCTCATTTCCGGGCTTGAAGGCACGGGAACGGAAGCGAAAATTCCCTTGGGGCTTGAGATTCAATTAGCCCCCGGCTGGCACACTTATTGGCGCGAGCCGGGCGATGCCGGAATCCCCCCGCAGATCGACTGGCAAAACAGCATCAGCGATGACGGAAATCTGCATAGCGCCTCGCTCGTCTATCCCGCGCCGCGCCGTTTCAGCGCGCAAGGCATGGAGTCCATCGGTTACAACGATCATGTCGTGCTGCCGATCGACGCTTCGGTGCGCGTGCCCGGTAAGGCGTTGGCATTGGACGCCAAACTGGATTTGCTGGTGTGCAGCGAGCTTTGCGTTCCGAAACACTTACAGTTGCATCTCGCCGTGCCCACGGGGAATCCCGAACGCGGCCCGGAAGCAACCCTTATCGACGACGCGCGCGCTCATGTGCCGGGCAACGCGCTCATATCCGGCCTTAATGTCACGGAAGTTAAACGCAACGCCGATAGCTTGAACGTCGTCGTTACAAGCAAGACGCCGCTGATGGCGCCCGATATTTTCATCGAAAACGACAAGAACGTCGCCTTCAACAAGCCTGAAGCCGTTCTGAACGATGACAAATCCGCCGTCACCTTTACCCTGAAACCGGCAAGCGCTTTACCGGAGGGCGTAACGCTCGCCGATCTTTCGCTGAACCTTACCGTCGTCGACGGCGAACATGCGTTGGAGCAAAAGGCTAATCCTCCTTCTCCCGGCGCGCCCGAACCAGCCCCCGCAGACCCGCCTGCCCTATGGCTTATTATTGTGTTGGCTATCATGGGCGGATTCATCTTGAACCTCATGCCTTGCGTGCTGCCCGTTCTTTCGTTGAAGATTTTCAGCGTTGTCAGCCACGGCGGCGGCGATACGCGCGCCGTGCGCCGATCGTTTCTTATGACGGCGGCGGGTATTCTGTTTTCTTTCATGCTGCTGGCCGGGATTACGATTGCGCTTAAGGAAACAGGGCGGATGATCGGCTGGGGCGTTCAGTTTCAACAGCCGGTTTTTCTTGTTTTTCTGACTCTTCTGCTGACGCTGTTCGCCGCCAACCTGTGGGGATTGTTCGAAATTTCCTTACCACGTTTTCTGGCTGACAATGTCAATTCGTTCTATCACCCGAAAAAAACAGGCGATTTTGCGACCGGCGCATTTGCGACTTTGTTGGCGACACCATGCTCAGCACCTTTCCTCGGCACGGCGGTGGGTTTCGCGCTGGCTTCGGGTCCGAAGGAAATTCTTGTCATCTTCGCCGCGATCGGCTTCGGGATGATTTTGCCTTATCTCGCCATCGCGCTTTGGCCGCGTATTGCGACCGCTTTGCCAAAACCGGGGGCGTGGATGGAGATGCTGCGTCATCTGCTCGGCTGGGCGCTGGCTTTGACGGCCTTGTGGCTCATCTGGATTCTGGCGGCGCAAGTCGCGGCCATTGGCGCATTTCTCATCGGCGGATGCATGGCGGGGCTGATTGCCGTGCTTTACCTGCGAAAACGCGCCACGCCGTGGAAATTGTCTTATGTGGCCTTCACTATCCTAATGCTATTGCCTTTCGGCGTTGCTTTTCTGGGAACGGCTCCGGCAGCAACGCCCGCTCCTGGCGGCGTTTGGCAGGCGTTCGATGAAAGCGCCATCGCGCGTTATGTCAGCGAAGGAAAAACAGTGTTCGTCGATGTCACGGCTGATTGGTGCCTGACCTGCAAGGCCAATAAGAGATTTACGTTGGGGAGCTCGGATGTCTCCGACAGGCTTTTCAATGCGCCGAATGTGATCGCTATGCAGGCGAACTGGACAAATCCCGATTCCACCATAGCCTCTTTTCTGCGGGCTCATGGCCGTTATGGCATCCCATTCAATGTCGTTTTTGGACCCAACGCGCCACAAGGTATTGTTCTGCCGGAATTATTGACGCCCTCAACCGTGCTCGACAGCCTGAAAACGGTGCAGAAAAATTCCAACGGCTGCGACGCGACGCAGGCAAAATGCTGAGAAGGCTTGCTACGGTACCATATTAGTACTAAACTGATACCCGCTTTGTCCCCACAACAGCGGGAGGCTTTTATGTCCATTCGAGTTGGCGACAGGATTCCGTCCGTTACCCTCAAGCATCTGACGGACAACGGGCTGCAAGACATTCCCACCGACAAGGTATTCAGCGGCAAAAAAGTTGTGCTGTTTGGCATACCCGGCGCCTTTACGCCGACCTGTTCGGTCAAGCACTTGCCGGGCTATGTTCAGAAACTGGATAAGTTCAGAGCTCAGGGCATCGAAGTTGCCTGCGTGGCCGTCAATGACCCCTTTGTGCTGAGCGCATGGGCCAAAGCCGGGAACGCCTCCGGCATAACGATGCTGCCCGACGGCAACGCCACGTTCACAAAAGCCTTAGGGCTGGAGATGGACGGCACCAACTACAGCCTTGGTACACGCGTGCAGCGCTTTGCGCTTTATGCGGAAGATGGGGTCGTGAAAATGCTGGCGGTTGAAAAACCCGGCGCGTTCGATGTTTCGAGCGCGGAAAAGATGCTTGAGGAGATTGGGAAGAAGAAGGCATGATTGCTTGTCCATTTCTGCGTCATCCCCGCGAAGGCGGGGATCCATCTCCCCATCTACACGCAAGCGCAACATTTCAGAATCATTCCTCGCGTCCTGTTTAGGAGCTGGATCCTCGCCTTCGCGAGGATGACGTGAAGTGTTTTATCGCATTTCTGGCAAGCTCATCCACTCGTTCATTCTCCAGGTGACCGTCGTGGCCGCGCACCCAATGCAATTCAACGTCGTGCGGTTTCATGGCCGCCTGAAGCCGTTGCCATAAGTCCACATTTTTCACGGGTTTTTTGTCAGCCGTTTTCCAGCCTCTCGCTTCCCATTGCGGCAGCCATTTTGTAAGGCCGTCTTTGACGTATTGGCTATCGGTGGTTAGTTTCACGCGGGAGGGCCGTTTCAACGACTCCAGTGCCATAATCGCCGCCATCAATTCCATGCGATTGTTGGTGGTCAGGGGCTCGCCGCCCGACAGTTCCTTTTCCGCCTTGCCATAACGCAAGAGCGCGCCCCAGCCTCCCGGCCCAGGATTGCCGCTGCACGCGCCGTCGGTGAAGATTTCGACAAAGGGCATTTGGCATTTGGCATTTGGCATTTGAGGGGCCGTGGAAACGTTGTGAGAATGTTTCAAATGTAGGATACTTGCAACAATCTCCCCCAAATGCCAAATGCCAAATGCTAAATGCTTCTTCTGCCAAATGCCTCTTCATCACCTCCAACCGGATCGGCGATGCCGTGCTTTCGACGGGCGTGCTGGCGCATCTGGCCGAAAAGCATCCTGACGCGACGTTCACGATCGCCTGCGGGCCTTTGGCTGCCGATTTGTTTCGCGCGACGCCTCGGCTGGAACGGCTCATCATTTTGCGTAAACAAGCCTGGAACGGCCATTGGCTTGGGCTGTGGCGCGATTGCATCGGTACGCGATGGGCTTTGATTGTCGATCTCCGCAACAGCATCGTTTCGCGCTTGTTGTGGGCTTCAAAACGCGCTTATGGCCCCGCGCACAAGACAGGACGGCATAAAGTCATCGACAATGCATCGGCCTTGCGCCTCGATCCGCCGCCTGCGCCGCATCTGTGGCTCGACAAGCAAGCCGAAGATCAAGCGGCGCGATTGATGCCTGCGAATGCGACTGTTCTTGCCCTTGGCCCCGCCGCCAACTGGGCTTGTAAGCAATGGCCGGTCGAAAAGTTCGCGGAGTTGGCGCTGAAACTGACGGATTCCGGCGGGGCATTGTCCGGCGCGCGCGTGCTGATTACAGCCGCGCCGCATGAGCGCGCGCAACTCGCGCCTTTGTTTGCGGCTTTACCATCAGAGCAAATCATCGACGCCATCGGCCAAAATCTTTTGACAGTTGCGGCGTGCCTGAAACGATGCCGCTTATTCGTCGGCAACGATTCCGGATTGATGCACATAGCATCCGCTATCGGCACGCCGACGCTCGGTCTGTTCGGCCCCGGTTATGAGAATGTGTACGGCCCGTGGGGCAAGCATTGCGCCGTGGTGCGAACGCCGGAAAGCGCAGCGGAATTATGGGCGCGATTGCCTTATCGAGGCGCGGATCATCCGAACCTGATGGAAAGTTTGAGCGTTGAGGCGGTGGTTGAGGGGGTATTACCGCTGCTCCCCGCCCGTCAAATTGCGGATAAGGTCGCCGAGGACATCGGATGACGGGTTTTCGCCATTGGATGGTGCGCCTGTTCCTTGTTCGGACGACGTTCTGTTCGGCAAACCCAAAAGCAAATCGCGCGGCGGCAATTTCGCTTCGGCCTCCATCATGTAATCGTGCCACAGCGCGGCGGGAAGGCTGCCGCCTGTGACCTTCTTCATCGGATCGTTGTTGTCGTTGCCAAGCCAAACTCCCGTAACATAATCCGCCGTAAAGCCCAGAAACCACGCGTCGTGATAATCCGAACTCGTACCTGTTTTTCCCGCCGCGGGACGGTCGAGCGTTGCGCGTTTTCCAGTGCCATAGCGGATCACGTCCGTCATCATGTCTACCAAAGTCGCAACGTTCTTCGGATCAACCGTCACAGGCGGATTGACGTCCGGGCGGCGATACAGCACCTGCCCGTCGCGGTTGCGAATTTCCTTGATGGCATAAGGGGCAATCACGCGCCCGCCCGCCGCGATGCTGGCATAGGCGCCCGTCAGCTCCAGCGGCGTGACGACGCTCGTTCCAAGGGCAAGACTGAGTTCATGGCCGAGCGGCGATACGATGCCCAGCGCTCGCGCGGTGTCGATGGCTTGCGAAACGCCAGCCTTCTGCAACACGCGCACAGCGACCGTATTGATGGATTCCGCCAGCGCCTCGCGCGCCGTGATGGTGCCGCGATAGTGGCCGTCATAGTTTTCTGGCGACCAACCGCCGAGACTTAACGGCGCGTCTTCGAACGTATCGTCGGGCGTCAGGCCTTGTTGGATGGCCGCCAAATAAATAATGGGTTTGAAGGACGAGCCAGGCTGCCGCAAGGCTTGCGTCGCGCGATTGAATTGGCTGTCGGCATAATCGCGTCCGCCGACCATTGCGCGCACCGCGCCATCAGGAGCCAACGTGATCAGCGCACCTTGCGTGACATCGCGGTTGGCGTCGGCGGCCAAAATCGCATCGACATGCCGTTCGGCGCTTCGTTGAAGATTGAGATCGAGCGTCGTCGCAATCGTCAAATCCTGCGGATTATTTTGCAATAATCCCGCAACCTGATCCGTGATCCAATCGGCGAAATAACGTCCATCGCCTCCGGCACCGGGCTTACGGCGCGGCACCGGCACTTTCGTAAGCGCGGCGTCTTTCTCGGATTCACTGATGTACCCGGTATCGACCATCGCCGTTAGAACAGTCTCGGCGCGTTCATTCGCCTGCGCTGGATCGTGCACGGGCGAAAAGCGCGACGGCGCGCGCAACAGACCTGCCAGAACGGCGGATTCCCTGAGATTAATGACGCTGACGGGCTTGCCGAAATAGATCTGAGAAGCGGCATCGACTCCATACGCGCCCGAACCCAGATAAACGCGGTTCAGATAGGCGGTTAGAATCTGGTCTTTCGTATAGGTATGCTCCAGCCACAGCGCGAGCAGCATTTCCTGAATCTTGCGCCGGAGGGTTCGTTGCGGCGTGAGAAAAAGATTTTTCGCCAACTGCTGCGTTAGCGTCGAGCCGCCTTGGACAACATGCCCCGCACGGAGGTTTTGCACGGACGCCCGCAGAAGGCCGAAAACGTCGATCCCAAAATGTTTGTAGTACCGCCTGTCTTCAATCGCGATAATCGCGTGAACAAGATTGGGCGGCACGTCGTCGAGCGTGACGTGCTTGCCGGAAAGATCGCCATAACGCGCGAAAACCGTGCCGTCGTCGGCCAGCATCGTGATGGCAGGACGCCGCTCCGGCTGCGCCACCTGATGAATGTCCGGCATGTCGTAAGCATAAAAGGCCACAACAAGGCCAAGCGCCACGCCGCCCCAGATGGCAAGCATGATCGCCGCTTTCAACAGCGGCCACATAAGCGGTCCCAGCCCGAACGACGGCTCGTTGAATTGGCGCGGCTTTTTGTGCCGCGCGCGCGACGAGCGTCGCGGCAAAGGCTGCCTTGGCGGGGGACGGCGACTGAAGATCATGTGTCAGAATACGTGGTTCAAGAATCGACAAGCAGCATTCCGACAACAAATAGCCGAAAATATGGCGAGTGGTGAGGGAAAAAGAGAAACCCAATAGATTTTATTTGAGAACCGAAGACATCAAAAAACACGCGTCATCCCCGCAAAAGCGGGGATCCAGCGGCCCGCGTCTGCGGGCCGTATGACTCATGCGCTCCCCCGGATCAAAGTCCGGGGTCGCGCTGGATTCCCGCTTTCGCGGAAATGACGCGTACCTTGTTGATGCCTACCCCACCTTCACCTCAATCTTTTTCGCCTTTTCGTCCGGCATTTTGGGTAATGTGACCGTCAGGACGCCTTTGTCGAACTTCGCATCGATTTTTTCAGCATCGACATTCGAAGGAAAGCCCAACTGACGCGCGAAGCTTCCATAGGAACGCTCCACGATGTGCCACGTGTCTTTCTTCTCGTCGCGTTCGACCTTTTTCTCGCCGCGAATGGTAAGATTGCCGTCCTGAAAAGTGACTTCGACGTCCTTCTCGTTCAGCCCCGGCAAATCGGCCGTTACATGAAAGGCCTTTTCGTCTTCATTCACATCAAGCCTCAGGGGCGCCGCAGCCGCAGCTGGCATGTTCCGCATCGGCGCGGCATCCAATATGTTCTCAAACACCCGGTTGATCTCCCGTTGCAACGAGCTAAACGCATCGCCGCCCGACCGCGCCAGCGTGCGCCCTGCCAATGGTGTAGGTAGAATCCAGTTCATGATGCCCTCCTTTCATCCAAGAGTTAACGTGAGCCAAGTCGGCTTACGCTTGTGATGTAGGAAGCGTTTTGGGGATTTAAAGGGAAAATATTTTACGTGCTAGGGGTTGAAATAGGCTTGGTGAGGACAAGGTTATGAAGGTTGAGGAGAATGATGTCATCGGTCCGCCTACGCCAAGGCTTCGGCGGACATAAGATTGGCTTGCCGAGCCGTAGCGAGCGCTTCACCTGCCCGCCTTCGCCAAGTGGCTCCGGCGTGGCAGCCTTCTCTCGCTTGCGCTCGCGAAGGCTGGTGCCAGGGACGGCATATAACTTTAGCTATATCCTATTGATATAGCTAAGCTAATACCTCCTTGGCAAAAAGAGATACCCCGCCTTCTACCCCAAGTCCCTTTTACATATAAAAACGGACTTGAACTGGACGGGTTGGACTTCATTACCAGATGGCAAAAACAAACGCCAGAAAATTTGTGCGGCCCATTCTATTTTTGCTCCTCTCTCTCCTCCCGCTATTTAAAGGTGAGACAACTGGGATAGAATAATACAGCGAAAGTGCCTATGGCATATGACGATACTGAGCCTGTTCGGGAAAGATCGTCTTTCGACGATCAATTTACAGCAGAAGCATCAATAGCTCACTTCGTAGCGCTGGCAACCGTCAACGCTTTCAGTTGATTGCTCATTGCTACCAGCAGACCACCGATTTGTCCCCCGCTGTTTTGAACGACGGCAGCGTAGTCATCCCGCTGGGTGACGCTGAGGCTTACGCCTTCGAAGACGACGTCAACGACCCCCATCTTGCCGTCCCTCTCGCGCACACGCCAGTTAATCGACGTGGGTTGCGAACCGTCGAGGTGCGTAAACTGGCTTAACACGATTGTATCCATGTCCGGTTCGGTGCGAATGCCGACGACTTGAAAGCCTTGACCCGTGGCCAAAGCAATGCGCGCACCATAGGTCTTGATGATCAAGGCTTTAAACAAATTCATGTATTCGACCTGTTGAGCAGGCGTGGCGGTGTTCCATGATTGCCCGCAGACAAAATGGCCAATTATATTTAGATCAAATGAATCACTGAGAATCTCGCTGAACTGTGCGTTATGCTGCTCAGTCGTCATTTGCTTGTCGGCGATAATCTTGATTACACGGTCACCCAGGGCTTGTACGAATTTTCCGGCGGGTGATTGCAGGGCTTGCTCTTGCGTTTGTGGCAAATTAGCACCGTCAGTATCAGCAGCAAAGCCAGGCGTGAATGCAGCTAAGGACATAGAAAAGGCGGCTATGGAAAAAGCCTGTAAGAAGACGCGCGAAAATCGGGGCATTTTAGGTCTCCTTTAATAATCGTGAGACAACCATTCGGCGATACTCGATTGCATTATAAGTACCCTGATCTCGCACCCCTATTTTGACATTCATCAAATCTTGGCAATTTTCAGAAAAAACATTTTGGCCCTGTCTGACTTGCAGCCATCGCCGCCTCGTTTGATCATTGATGGATGTCAAATCAAAGCGGGGAGATTGGCATAAGCTTTGACTTCAACCGATAGCTATGGAGGCGAATATGGACAGCGAAAAAACCAGGGCGGAGCAAGAGCAACAAGCAAAATATGATGCCCAGCAGGGATTGGATCCCAATTCGGACGGAGGTCAATATTATCAGGATGCGTACCAGGCCTACGTTGCCAACCATCCGCCGGAAAATCAGGAAGAGCAAAGTGCCAGCTAGCTGACTCAGTGGCCGATATGAATGCTGCTTAGCGCTCCCAGCAACCCGAAAGCTTGTAGCAGCCATATCACCACAGCAATGACGACGATGGCATTAAGGATGCGTTTGATCTTCCCGTCCATCGGGATATAGGTGTTGACGAGCCATAGCAGCACGCCGACCACGATCAAGGCGATGACGACATTTACGAGAGGCATGTGAATCCTCCAACAACGCTGTTGGCATTTTACAAGTTATAAAGACATTATCAAATGATTTGCGCTGTCTGCGCCCGGACGCAGGATTTAAGGCGCTAACCGTCGGCGCCTTTTTCAATATGGGGGTATTAGTCGATTGCCGGATCTGCACGGCTGAATGGTGACGGCTGAACATTGATGAATGTCAAATCAGAGCGGAGAGATTGGTATAGGCTTTGATTTAAACTGATAGCTTGGAGGCGAACATGGACGGCGAAAATAGCGAAAGGAGCGCGCAAGAGCAACGAGCGATAAAAGCTTTTTTAGGAAAAGAGTATCCCGATCCCAAAGAAGGTCAATATTATGAAGCTTTGTTCCAAGCCTTAGTCGCTGGCGCCGCAAACAAACTCGCTTTAGAAGAAAAAATTACGGATGCCAACATACCAACGCTGGAAGAGGTAAGCGCGCCAGCCCCCAATGAATATAGGAGTCTTGAACAAGTTAAAACCCCGCAGGAGGAATCGAAAGATGTTGTTCCTCCTCACGAAAAGAGGAGTTACGACCCCGAAGATAAGGAGGATTCTGACGACGGTGAGTCAAACGAACTTGTCGAACATTTGATTACGTTAGCTCTGCCCTAGAACACACCGCCTTCTGAAAAAAAGATATCGTTGGCAGAATATCCTCAAAAGACGCAAGGCATGGAAGGCACCGAGGGAAGCCTTGCGGCTTCCCTCAATATTATCACGCCTTAGGTCTTCGTACTACAACTGCCGCCCTTAGCCTTATCGGCGCATGCCTTCTCTTCGGCAGCTCGCTTTTCAGCGTCTGTCTGCGGCATGACTGGTGTTGTGCCCGGCGCGGTTTGCGCTGGCGACGCATTGGGCGGGCTTGCTTGTGTGGGAGATTCACTCATTGGAACACCCCTTGGGTAATACGGCAAAGATTTACCGTCACATTTGACTATAGACGCTATGATTGGGAATTACAATATATTTATTTTTAAATTAAAATATTATACTCATTAATAATAATATAAATATTTTGATACAACGTTTTATACAATAATATGCCTTAGCCAACCAATAGCTGGCTTTTTGCGCCCAAGCATTCCTGCGCTATGGCATCTTTCCTGCGCGGGACAAATTGCAAGCGCTTGCGTCATTTGCGATCCCACAGGCCAGCCTTTTCTCGGGGCCGCCGGGCACAAGCTTTTTTCGTTCTTATCCAGATTTGCCGCTGTGTTTCTGCGAAACGGCTTTCTGAACAGCGATTATTGCGCGTCCTTTTCTTTTGGGCCGGTATTCTCTTTTATTTTGTCCCCGGCATCCTTGACGGCATCGCCCAGTTTTTGGCCCGGCGTGCGATCTTCCAGTTGCCGTTCCGCTTTATCGACGCCTTGGGGCAACTCATGAATGGCGTCGCCTATTCGCTCGGCCGGATTACGATTATCCTTCATGGTCAGCACCCCGTAGGCCAGCAAGGCGGCGACAATGATGGCCACAACAACAAGCGGCCCTTTGAGTTTTGCGTCGATCATTCTCGATCCTCCTTCGTCCAAGGTTGGTTTATGCAGAACGTCTGCGACGTATGGGCAGTGTTGTTACTCCCACGCCGGCTTTCCGAGGTTGATCTGTCTATCGCTCGTAAGGCCTCCGACTGCGGCGCCAGCAGCGCCGCCAACAGCAGCGCCAAGCAACGGGTCGCCCATAAAGGCACCGCCTACGGCACCTACGCCGGCGCCGATTCCAGCGCCGCTCAGGGCGCGCTCACCCGGGTCGTGACCACACGCCGCCAGTGAAACGATGAGTACGGACGCTGCTAGGAATCTTACGAACTGTGTTGTGTTTTTCATGATATGCCTCCTTTTTGTGAGTGTTAATTAACGTGCATCAGTCTTTTGTTCTTCAGGAAAGTATTCAATTTCAGCCTCGACGCGACGGTCGTTTTGCAGGCACACGATCAATTGCGAGCGCGCCTCGGCAGGACAGTTGGTGGAAGGTTCGGATTTCCCAACCCAACGTGTCTCGGTGACGCGCGCGTTTGTGTAGCCGTTCGCAATCAGGTAATCGCGCACGGTTTCGGCGCGTTTCTGCGAAAGCCTTTCGTTATAGGAAACGCTGCCGATGCGGTCGGTATAGCCAACGATCTTTGCCTCTTTTACGCTTTCATTGGATTTAAGCACGTTGGCAAGCGTATTGAGGCGATCTTTGGCCTCAGGCAACAAAGCGGCGCGATCGAATTGAAAGTAAACCGTCCGCTCCTCTTGCGTTAGCTGAGCAGGCGCGCGCGTTTTTTGCTGTTGGGTGACTTTACGCGTTTCTTGCCGTTGGCTGACTGTCGCTTGCGCTACGCGTTTCGGCGCGCAGAAATCCTGATCGGTCAGCCAGTGCGTACGCACGCAATTGCCATTCGTGCTGTGAACGATTTGGCCATCCGTGCTGCGCACAACGTCATAATATTCGGCTTCGGCATGGGCCATGCCGACGGAGCCAACAAAAATCAACCCGGTTAACAGAAGCGTTTTTGCACTGAGATAAGTCATTTAATTCTCCATTATACACGTTGCAGGATGAGGTAGATCACAAGGACGCCGAGCAGCAGACCGACACCGCCGCTGGGGTAGTAACCCCAATGCACGCTGTGCGGCCAGACAGGGGCAACGCCCACAAGAAGCAAAGCAAGGATAACGGCTAGAATAAGTGTCATGTGATCGCTCCTTTCAATTCGTTCGGCGTGTATTTGAACTCAGGCAGCGCCTTAAGTTCATCTCAAAACATCTTTAATTTTGCCAGCGGTATTTAAAAAATGATCTTGAAGCTGATAAATGTTTCTATCATTCTCAAGCCGAACAATGTGTCGGGCTTTTCCGAAGGCATCCCCGAACGATTCCAGAGCAGTCCTCGCCGCACCCAAAAGATGATCTGCATTCATAACTCTGCTTCCAGGGGTCACGCCGCGCATGTTGCCACTCGTGCGCGAGACACCGCCTTGAAAACTGATGTTAGGTGCTTGCGAAGCCGTGTCTGAGCAATCCGGCTTAAAATATGATACGGTCACAGGGTGCCCCTTGGTTGGGTCGGCGGTGATTTTCCGACAACGCTATTAGGCACTCGGGCTCATGCCCGTGATTTGACAATAGGCAAATTATTTAAGTTTCTATGAATATATTTCAGAAACTCACATATTTTTTGTTGTATTTAGGCCCCAAATTTAATCATGGCAAGAATGAAGGGATAAATAAATCGCAGCATCGCACGCAAAGCATTTACAGGAAATAGGGCCGAGGCGGCACTGGCTTTTTAAGTTCGTCAGGCCGCCTCATCTCCCTCTCATTCATTACTCAACAATGACAGTGGTCGCGCCGCCATTCGTTCCGGTGCTTCCTTTCGCACCTGTATTTCCTTTCTTGCCTTGACCTCCGGTAGCGCCAGTTGCGCCAGTGTATCCGGTGTTGCCTTGATTGCCGGTTGCTCCCGTTGCACCCGTATCGCCGGCGCTTCCTTGGTTACCGGTTGCTCCCGTTGCGCCCGTATCGCCGGCGTTTCCTTGATTGCCTGTAGCGCCGGTTGCCCCTGTGTAACCGGTTGCGCCGGTGTATCCGGTGTTTCCTTGATTTCCGGTTGCGCCAGTTGCGCCCGTAAAGCCAGTGTCACCTTGACCACCGGTTGCGCCCGTGTAGCCGGTGTTACCGGTGTTGCCCTGACTCCCGGTATAGCCCCGTGGTCCGGCAGGCCCGGTACAGGCAGCCAAGCCGAGCGCCAAAATCAGCAAGGCGGTTGATGTTGAATATTTCATGATATTTCTCCTGGGTTAAGTAGTGTGATTTCATTAAGTGGTAGGCGTTTTTCAGACCGGTAGAACAACCTGAGTCTAAAAGATGCAAGCTACTCCAGGCGTACGACAGTGATTTGACTTTAAGCAAATGATTTTCGTTTCTATGAATTGTAGTGCGGGTGAGGAATTATTCACATGGGACTAAATCATGTTTCAAGCACAGCGCACCAAGGGTTCAAAAGTTTGCGCGGATGGTGTCCTTTCATCTATGAGGGAGTCACAGGGGTGCTTACATGTTTCGCAGTTGCCATCACACGAATGATCGGCGTTATTACTTGCCGCGCCGGTATTTTCGTGGCTCTTCTCATTGAATGAGCTCAGATCCTTACGGCTCATGTCGGCGAGCGTGATCTTTTCCAGATAAGCCGTAATTTCGTCATCGATGGATTGCCATAACAAGTCAGTCAACTCGCGGCTGCCGGCATTTTGAAGGTCCTCGATGCTAATGCGTTGCGGCGCCTCATCTACAGCCTTGATGATTTCGTGCACGTTGCTTTTGTCGGTTGGGAAACGCAAGGTGTAACCTCCGCCCGGACCGCGTGTGCTTTTAACTAGGTTCCGGCTTTTCAGCTTGCCCATGATCTGTTCAAGGTAGGACTGAGAAACCTTTTGCCTTTCTGCAATTTCCCCGAGCGTGACGGGATTCTCCTGTCCATTAAGAGCCAAGTCCATCATAAGCATAACGGCTTGACGGCCTTTCGTGCTGAATCGCATGGCTGAATCCTCCTCATGGTTGATTTGTTCTCTGAAACAAAGCCTTAACTTCAGACTCGCGCTGCCGATTTGACATTCATCAAAAAATGAACATTTCGTTAAAAATGTTTTTGACTCTTTTTGCAGTTTTTCGGATTAGAAGTTTAGGTAAATTCAATATTGTAATTAGTATAATATTCTTCGTTGCCTTTCAGAATATTATTATAGTTTTATTGTGTTGACACCCCCCCCCCCGATAATGATACTAATAAAACGCATGTCAAAGGTCGCGAATGAACACAACGCTGAGTTCCAAGGGCAATCCCTCGGTTGCCTGAGAGACGCTTCTCTATTTTCCAAACTTTCCGCCGAAGAGATCGCCTGCTTTGAGCGGGCCGCCCAGGCTCGATCCTACCCAAAAGGAAAAATTTTATATCTTCAGGAAGAACCCGCTGAATTCTTTTATGTTATTTGCGGCGGATGGATAAAATTATTCCACACAATGCCGGAAGGCGAGGAAGTGGTTGTCGACATGCTCACGACCGGCAATATGGTGGGCGAGAGCGCCATTTTTGAACATGGCCGTCATACAAGCAGCGCTCAGGTTATCGAGGATGTTCATCTGCTTAGCATCCCATCGAAGCTGCTGATGGAACAAATACGCTTCAGCCCGAATTTGGCGCTTAGTATGCTTTCTTCCATGTCCCGGCACCACAGGCGCCATTACAGCGCCATTGCGCTGAATGCCATGCAGAGCGCTCCTCAACGCATCGGCTGTTTCCTGTTAAGCCTCTGCCCGGTAGACAAAAAAAAGGACGTCGTCTTTCATTTGCCCTACGATAAAACGCTTATTGCCGAAACGCTCGGCATGAAAGGCGCCACGTTTTCACGCGCGCTGAATATATTGAGGAAAAAAACAGGGATTCGCCTTACCGGCACAAGCGTGGAAATTGACGCGGTGGAAAAATTAGAAAAATTCCTGTTCGGCAGCGCCTCCAGGGAGAATCTACATATGGAAAGGCGGTCTACCCAAAGACCTCGGTCAGCCATCCCCAATCGAGAGTAGCGGGATGCTCGATATAGTCCTGCGGATTATCGACCACATGTTTCAGATAGGTGTAGGTAAAAGGCCACACATCTTCCGGCGCTGCGGGCGTCTTCTCGATAATTTTTATTTTCATATCTTTGGTTAGCTGAAGCGTATAAACGATCTTCGGCCTGTCATCGTAGACGGCGCATCGAAGGGTGCCGTCCGGCCCGAGGTTTTTCCACCGCGCCTTCCAGATTTCCATATAGGGAAATTTGTCTTTGTTTTTTTCTATCGCCTGATTGCATATGTCCAGATAGCGCTCAAAAATGCGTTCATATTCCTCAACGGTTGCAACGTCTTTGGTTTCGATGTCTTTAATAGCTTCATACACGGCAATTCTCCTTCTTTGCTATATTAAAGGCACGGCTTCGCGACTGCCGTATTGACATATGTTAAATCCATCCAAAAAAATATTACGGCACATAATGAACCCCAGTAATTAAGAAAGAGGCGCGTTGTTCACACGCCTCTTTCGCAGTCTCATTAAAACGACGACATCATCACCTGAAATTCAAAGGAAGGATGAGGTTAATGCCCGGCGAAGGGGGCGGATAGTACACGACGGGCGGCGGCGCATAAACGTACCCCTGATTGTAATAGTAGGGCTCCGGATGGACACGACGCCAGCCCCGCGTTTGGCGTTCGTGTTCGCCCCACGACTCCCTGCGATCATTTTCCTGACGATTGGCAGCCGAAACCGTCACGGTAGCCCCCAGCGTCGTCAGAACGAAGAAGGCCGAAAGGGCTGTCAGTGCGCTTCGTCTTAGCCGCGCCGATGTATTTTTCATGGTGGCGTTCATTGAGTGCCTCCTTAAAAAGATATGAAGAATTACCTGGATTTGCTTTGGCCCTTGCCGCCGTCATGCCCTTCATAGCTTCCAAACACAGTATCGGCATTTTTCTTTTGCGCCTCGGGCATGGAGTCATAGAGCGGCTGGAAAGCCTGAACAAACTTGCCAAGGCCTTCGGCGTGGGCCGCGGCGATCTTTTGGTACGATACAAGGTCTTCAACGGCTGTCTGTGTTCCGGTTTTTTCATGACGCTCCTGAATGAGGGCGTGAACGTTTGCTTCGTTTTGTTTCATTGTAGCGGCAACGTTGTCCCACGCCGCGGATTGATCCGGAGTAATTTTCAGCTTTTCATGGAGTTCCTTAACGCGTTCTTCAACACGATCTTCCGAAGATATGTGTCTTTCCCTTATGGGAGGCGCTTCAGCAGAAGCGGGTGAATGGGTCATTGTGGGCGTGTTGTCTGACGTCGCAGCATAGAGGCTTGGACTCATTGCAATACCGCCAACAAGAGCGGCGATAGCAAGGCTGCGGACAAAAAGTGTTGCGGGTCTGAGCATGGTGAGACTCCTGTTATGGATATTGGTTGGACTGAGAAAAACCCTTCGACCGCGTTACAAGGCCTCAAATCTGATGTCCCTGTTTTGACATTCATCAAATGCTTTGCCCTTCGCGGCTGTATTTTTGCTATAATATTCCCGATTGTCGAAATTATTCGCAATCCATGAAAGTCGAGGATCTATGTCTCGCTTTCTGCGAACCCCCCGCTGGGCCCTTGCGCTCATCGTCTTATTGCCAGCGTGCGCCACACGCCTGCCCGCATCGCATTACCCGCGCGACACGACCTATGCCCTTGAAGACACGTCGAACACCCGCCTGGGCCTGGCCTACGAACAAACTGCTAAACGGCATCCCGGCGAATCCGGTTTTCACATTCTTGCCAAAGGCCCTGAATCCTTGATGATGCGTGTTGCCATGATCGAAGCGAGCCAGCGCAGCATCGATATGCAATATTTCAGCACCCGTGACGATACGACCGGAAAATTGTTGCTGGAAGCAGTCTCCCGCGCGGCCGATAGAGGCGTGCGCGTGCGCATGCTTTTGGATGACTGGGATCTTGACGCTTTCGAGGCCGGGGCCGTTTCCCTGAACGCCCACCCCAACATAGAGATAAGGGTCTTCAATCCCTATTCGACAAAAGACGAATCTTTTATCGCGCACTTCGGGAATGTCTTTTCCGACATGGATCAGTTTACCCGGCGTATGCACAATAAGGCGATCATTGCCGATAACCAGATCTCCATTATGGGCGGACGAAACCTTGGCGATGAATATTTCGAAGCGAGCGCGGAAAGCAATTTTCAGGACATCGATGTTTTCGCCAACGGCCCCATGACGCGTCTGATCTCAAAAAGTTTCGACGTGTACTGGAATAGCGATCAATCCTTTCCCATATCCACGCTCAATCTGCCGCCGCCCGATCCGGCGATTATCGTAAAACTTCATGATGGAATGAAACAGCATTGGGAAGAGATGATGAAGTCTCCCCTCGGAAAACGGCTCAACACGATGCCGCTTCCGCGCGAAGTGAAAAAGGGAGAAGTGCCGCTTATCTGGGCTCATGCCGAATTTGCAGCGGACAGTCCCGGCAAGATTGACCAATCAAGTAAAATCGCAGTCAGCGCACCGGAAACGCATATCGATCAAATGGTGAGCAAAGCGCAACATGAGTTCATTATCTTCACGCCCTATTTTGTGCCTCTCGATGCCGGGGTGAAATGGCTGAATGCGCTGGTTGCGCGTGGCGTTGCCGTACGCATCGTCACCAATTCGCTTTCTTCGACCGATATGGTGGCGGCGCAGGCCGGGTATAGCCATTATCGCGAAGCGTTGGTGAAAGGCGGCGTCGAGCTTTATGAAATCAAGTCTTCGCAGCCAAATCCTTCCGTGAAAACCATGTTTAAGCCCTCCTCGCAAAACGGGCTGCACGCAAAAATTTACATGGTCGACCGGCGCGATCTGGCGATAGGTTCGTTCAACCTCGACCCAAGATCGATGCGGCTAAACACCGAACAGATGCTGATTATTCATAGCCCGGAACTATGCGCAAAGATTGCAGGAATATTCGATGATGTTACGTCGCCTTCGTCCAGCTATCGCATTATGCTCGCAAGTTCAGCGCCGGATAATGGCCAGTCGGCCGCAGAGGGGGACTCTCTGGCCTGGGTGACCGAGGAGAACGGTCAAACCGTTGCTTATGATTTCAGCCCGCATGCCGGGTTCTGGCGGAATGTCACGGAAAGTCTCTTTTCCATTCTTCCCATTGACGAAGAACTATAGGAGAGGAAATAAAGTGCATAATTTTCGTCATCGCTTCAGGTTGTCGTTAGGATCCCGTATTTTATTTGCGGCGCTCATTCTTCTTTTGTCTTTTGTATTCGTGACGAAAGTCTTTGCCAATGAGGAATCCGAACGTTTAAAAATTGCTTACCTGCTTAATGCCATAGGTTCATCCGACCTCGTTTTTATCAGTAATGGCCTCGAATACACTGGCAAGGAAGCCATGGATCATCTTCAAGAGAAGATGGATTCGACTGGCGGCCGCATTCATACGGCAGAAGAGTTCATCGCTTATATCGGCAGCGAATCTTCAACGACAGGCATCCCCTATCATGTACGGCTTGCCGACGGCACAGTGATCAAATCCGAGACATGGCTGCGAGGCGTTTTAGCCAGGATGAAAGAAGCGAAAGACAACCCTCATTGAAAGAACGTCCTTTTTAAAACAAGCTTAAATCGTTTGATAAATGTCAAATGAACGCCACGCAATCCGGGTATTTTGATTTCGACGTAATTCAGCGTTTTTTTCTAAGCCAATGCCTTTCCCGTTAAGAATGGCAACGAATCAATCAAATGGAGGATACAATGCAAAACATCCGACCTCTCTTTTGGGCGTTTCTTATTGGAACGCTTGTAACTGTATCCTGGGGCTCGTTTAATTATGCGCACGCAGAGGATAAAGAAGATCTTATCAGAGATTCCGACCGGGCTTTGCATATGCTCACCACGACCAATCCAGTCGCCGCAGATGTTTCAAGGAAAGCAATGGCAGAGCTTGTTTTCCCGAATATTGTTAAAGCTGGCCTTATCTTCGGCGGAGCTTATGGCGAGGGCGTTCTGAAGCAGGGGGCGAAGATCGACGGGTACTACAATTCCGTTACCGCATCCTGGGGTTTTCAGGCCGGCGCTCAATCGTACGGATACGTGGTGTTTCTGATGAACGACAAGGCGATGCACTACGTTCACGAAACCCACGGCTGGGAAATCGGCACGGGCCCAACGGTGGTCGTTGTAAATGAAGGCGTCGCCAAAAATCTCTCGACATCAACCTTAAAGGACGATGCCTATGCTTTCATCTTCGATCAGCAGGGGTTAATGGCCAGTCTTAGCATCGAAGGAACCAAGGTCTCCCGAATTCACGAGCCATAAGGCACTCTCCCTCGAAAAGAGGTATGTTTAGCTTTGTAAACCATACAGACAAAGCATGATCCAATAGTCTTTTTCGACCAAGGCCGGATCAATGGACATATCACTATCCACGATGCGAAGCGGGTCTGCCTTTTCGCCGTTTGGCGTGTTTTGCCGCCATCTTCCACATGCCAGCCAGTCTTTTTTTCACCGCCTTTTTTCTGAGGTCAGTCTCAGTCTGAACTGGACGAGCGATAGGGACCTTCATATCCGGCAGAGCCGCGCCCCGTCCCTGCTGGCCGGTCAGTGCGGCGGTGATGGTGTTGGCAGCGTAGGTGATGGCGGCAAGCGTGGTCGGGAGTCCGGCCAGGTCGGGTTTGCCGATGTTCACGCTTTTGACGATCCGGTCAAAAACACGGCCAAGTTTGCTCATATCCGCTTGCAGCCGATAGAGATTTACATCTTCCGGTATCGCTTTGCCTCGCAAGGCTTCGGTAATTGCGGCGGCGGCATCAATGATGCGGGCGTGGGTCTTATGCACCCCGGAACATACGTCACCATCCGGCAGGATGGAGGCCAGTTGCTTGCAGTTGCCGCCGATGGTGTTGACGGCGCCCAGAAGCCCATGCAGCGTGCAATAGTATGGCACGGGGTAGCGCTTGAGTTTTCTGAGGCTGCCTTCGGGCAGGACTTTCAGCCGCACCAGCATCGTGATGATGTAGCTGGAGACTCGCAGTCCTTCGCGCTCGGCGGCCATCTCGACACACGCCTTTTGATCTTCATTGACGCGAACCCCAATCATCAGGGTGCGCGTTTTTTCTTTCGGCCTGTTGTCAGGACAAGTGTTATCATGGGTCATAAAAACCTCATGGGATTTTGTTGGGGGTGCATGGAGGCGAAGCCTCCTGCGTTATCGCCGTTTAACTCGTTAAACGGCGAGGGGTCGTTAAACAACGTGTGACGACCCACATCTTGCGTAGCCTGCGACGAAGACGAATTTTTTGAATCTGGCAGGGAAATGTTCATAATTCGCGTCCTTCCAAAAAAGCGTTCTACTCAAAACACAACGCGCAACGGTCGCAGGACTGCTGCGAAACGTTGCGCGTTGTGAAGGGATGTTGCGTTAAACTAAGAAAGATTTGGTTCCGTTGCCGTTTGAGGGCTGTCTTCTTCTTCGCCAGTGCCGTCCGGCAAGGCGCAAACAAGTTTCCCGTGTTTGGGATTCATCGGACAAACTGGCAACGCCGCTTTCGCCCATTTCGCGCTGAGTTGGATCAGATAGCCGCAGCCGGTTGCACCGCATTCCGCCTTTAGATGCCGCGTTTGCTGTTTCTTCGGCACATCCGATGCGCGACTATAGTTTAGCTTCGCATGAGGCAGCGGGCCAAGATTGGCGGCGATAGCTTGCAACCGTTGTATTAATAACGGTGTTGGCCGTGTATGGCGCATGCCACCTTCGAGACCGATGCGCCGCGCGATAAGTTTGAACTTTTTACCGTGCTTGTCCGTGGGCAATAGAAGCGAATGGATGAGCTCATGGACGAGGATGCCAAGGATTTCTACCGGGTCGTCCTTGTCTATGCGGATGATGACTTCATAATGTTGGTCGCCTGAAAATTCAGGGTGCCAGCATTCTCCGGCGACGTGCCCTCGTTTGCCCGTTGACGTGAAGGCAATTGAAAACCTCATCTTTTCCGGCAAACTGAGTTTCAGCTTCTCAAAATCAGGGCGTAATTCCTCCGCACCGGCGCGGAGCCAGCTTTCGCGGGAGGTATGAGTGTTGGTGTTTTTCATGGTAATGCCTTTCTGTAAGAATTAAGGGTTATTTTCTGAAAATGGCCGGTCGCACGACTCCTTGGTTCTATGTGGCACGAACCGGCTTGGTTGCATCGCTGTCCTGCGGCGCATGATGCGTGAGGCTGGCGTACCAGCGTTCCGCCTCGGCCCGTTCGATCAGGCTGCGCTTGCCTCGCTTGAACAGGCGCAGCCGCTTGGCGTTGACCTCTCTGTAGAAGGACGTTTTGGGGATGGTGTATATCCGGCAAAAATCCCGGACGTAATAAGCAACGGGTTCCATAATTTGACTCCTTTGTTTGAGGCACAAAAAAACCCGCCGACGTCATGTCGAGCGGGCTGTTACAAGTCGCTGGTGCGGCTGGTAATGGTTGAAACTGAAAGGAAAGGGCTTGGCGCCATCGCGCCAAACCCTTTCAGCATGTTCGGTAGAGTAGATCAAAACCGTGTTTTATGTCTATTGGCGAAGTGTCTATTAGACGTATTTATCCCACATCGCTTTTTTGCTTCTGATGATGGCAAGAACTTGGTTGCGCGACAGCCTTTCCGAGAACGGCTTTCCGTTCAAACGCCACGCGATGACGGCCAAGGCATAAGTCCAGCGCAAGGCGGCCGTTGGTCGGGCCAAGCCAACTTCAGCGCAAACCTTCTTCCAGCGTTCCCCAAACGCCCGCATCCAGAGAATTTTGGTGTCCAAGTGATCATCAAGCTCAAGCACCCAGCCTACGGTTTCTTCCATGCGGCTGATTGCAGCAGGGCTGGGGCAAAAGCGTATCGGTTCCGGTTCTCGCCCAACCAAATCGCTGAACTCAGGAATGATCGTCGGCCAAACGCTGAAATACCTGCCCACCTTGACCGGAGGGAGCCGTTTCAGAACATCGGCGGCTTCCTCAAGACGTTCTTGCACGAGCGAAGCCGTCCAATGAATTTCATTAGCGGCGGCGATCGTCCTGCCGTTACACACGATGCTTCCGGCATCGCTTCGGTCACACGTAGAAATAGTAAGAGCAGCCCCTGTCATGGCTTCCTCCAGCAAAACGTTGGATTTTTCGGTTAAGCGACGGATAAGTGACAAAGGCTGATTTGACAGCGGGCTATAGAGGCGGCGGAATGATCGATTTTGCGATCAATTCATGGGGCTCGCGTTTAGCGCAGCCGCATACTATTTTAGCGGCACGATCAATTTCAAGAACAATTTTTGTATTAACTATAGATTCTTTCGTCACTACGAATGAAACCGCGTTTTGAAACAAGTCGATAAAAAAGCCGCGAGGAAATCCTGCGCGGCTTGTTCTGTTGGCGGCTCTTTGAGCTTGTGTCGCTCGTTTCCGATATGATGACTGATTTATATGCGCGCACTACCATTAAATCAAGGAAAAAACCCAATTATGCAAAAATATTTTTTGATCCGTTCCAGATTGAACCAGACGGAACCGTTAACCAAAGCATCGTTCTCTTTGGAAAGGTGGGGGCAAAGTTCGGCTTTATGGCTATGAAAAACAAAAACCGCCAAGGAAAACCTTGCGCGGTTTGTCGATCTTATCTCCGGTCGCTCGTTTCGCGTATTATGACAAAAACCATATACATAGACGCACCTAAAATCAAGGAAAAAACCCATATATGCAAAAATATTTTTCTTGACAGTCTCTCACTGTGCCAGACCGTTCCAAGATGAAAGCAGCTCAGCCTTGTTTATAGAGGAGATTGATGTATTCCTCCTTCCAAGGCCCCCAATCCGCCTCTTTGTCGGCTTCGTCCTTGTTCTCCTCATCCTCAAGCCTCATCAACTCCCTCCATGCTTCCGTTTTAGCCAATACCGGCGGCAGTTGTTCCAGTTCCTCCAAAGATTTTTGCACCACCAGCATGTCGCAGGCTTTTTGTCGGACGGTTTTTATCAATATTTTCTGTGACAGAAGTTCCTCTACCAGTTTCGGGGCATATTCACGCCAAAAGTGCAGGATTTCGTCCTCTAGCATGCTGGTTTTTATATCCAACAGTTCACGGCCAAACTCTTGGAAGTCGTCGCGTATATACATGAAAGTTCTCCAACGGTACTTGAACAACGCAGAATTCATTTAGCGGATTTTTTTCCATTCGACTTTTTGGCAGGTTTGCCTTCTGGAAAATTTCCCTTAACGACGTTATCCGCACACTCCAGCACACGGTCGAGGTAATCCGCCCAGTCCTGCATCATCTTCTTGCGTTCCAGCATATAATCGGCGCGGTTGTAGGCGGCTCTAACCTCGTTCCTGTCGGCGTGAGCAAGCTGCTTTTCGATAACGTCAGGATGATAAACGCGCTGTTCGTTCAAGATGGTACTGGCAAGGGCGCGAAAACCATGCCCTGTCATACGTCCGGCATAACCCATGCGGCGTAAGGCACCAAGGACAGCCCCTTCGCTGAGGTATTTGAGCTTATTGGCAGGGGCATGAAAAATATGCACCTGCTTGCCTGTTACAGCCCTCAATTCATCTAAAATGGCAAGAGCTTGACGGGATAATGGTACGATGTGGTCACGGCGCATTTTCATACGTTCTGCGGGAATATGCCACTCTGCCCTCGCCCGGTCGATTTCGTCCCAACAGGCGGCACGTAGTTCGCCCGTACGGACAAACGTCAGGGCCAACAGCCCCATGGCAGATCGAGTTAGGATATCTCCGTTATATGCTTTCATTGCTATAAGCAATGCAGGCAGCTCTGCAGGTGTGATACAGGCGAAATTATTCTTTTCAGGAAAGGCCAGCATATCCCGCAGGTCGCCTGCCGGGTTATGGTTAATAAGACCCTTTCTTACCGCATAACGAAATACCTGCTGGGTAAGCTGTTTAACGCGATGGGCTGTTTCAAGGACGTTTTTACGTTCGATAGCTTCAAGGCATGAGACGATTTCAACGGTCGTAATCTCATGGATAGGCCTGAACCCAAGCCTTGGAAACGCATGAAGCTCAAGCCGTCGTAATGATCGCGCTTTGTGGGTTGAGTCGATGTTCTTGATATCAAGCCAACGTCGCGCCAGTACCTCAAAGGTATTCTCACTGGCTTCCATTTTCTGGTGCTTGGTCGTGCGCTTGTGCTGCATAGGGTCGATACCCTGAGAAAGCAGCTTTTTAAGGTTATCCCGTTCTTCTCTTGCGTCTTTCAGACCAATGTCAGGATAAGCGCCAAGAGCGCACAGACGTTCTTTGCCGAGAAACTGATATTTCATCCGCCAGAGCTTGCTGCCATTAGGGCTGATGAGAATGAACAGGCCGTTCGTGTCGTAGAGTTTGTACGGCTTATGAATCAGCTTTGCCGCTCTGAGTTTCATGTCCGTAAGCGCCATGGTTCCCTCCCCGATTTATACCCCAGATTGTACCCCAGTATTGGTTGAGATACCCCGGAACTTTCAGGAACCATAGTAGACGAGAAATGTCAATAACTGCTTAATTTCCTTATAACTTTTAGACGTTGTGAGACGTCCTTGAACTAGTAGGTGGTGCCCAGGGACGGAATTGAACCGCCGACACGGGGATTTTCAGTCCCCTGCTCTACCGACTGAGCTACCTGGGCATCTTGTGGTGAAACATTTGGCGTTCTGCCAAAAGAAGCTCCGCTTATAGCCATAAGCCCGCGTTCAGACAACATAAAATCCTATCCTTTTGGGGTCATCCTCGCGAAAGCGAGGATCCATCTCCCAATCTGCTCGCAAGCACAATATTTTCAAGGTCTCCCTCGCGTCCAATTCAGGAGATGGATCCCCGCTTTCGCGGGGATGACGCTTGGTATATTGGGGTGAAGGGTTGCGCCTTCTCCACAAAATGCGGCATATAGTTATGATGCGTAACATGGAACACGTTATCGAGGTTTCGGGACTGCGTAAGGTTTTCGGCGATGTCGCCGCCGTTGACAATGTTGCGTTCGCCGTTAAGTCCGGCAGCGTCACAGCCTTGCTGGGCGGCAATGGCGCCGGGAAAACGACGACGATGGTGATGCTGCTGGGCCTGTTGCTGCCGACATCCGGCACGATCATCGTTCTGGGCTGCGATATGCTGCATCGCCGTTTCGATGCTTTGCCCTTCATGAATTTTTCCTCGCCTTATGTCGATCTGCCCAATCGGCTGACGGTTCGGGAAAATCTGATTGTGTACGGTAATTTGTATGGCGTGCCCCATCTGAAAAAGCGGATCGATGAACTGGCCGCCAATTTGCAAATCACGGAATTTCTCGACCGCAAGCATGGTGCGCTGTCCGCCGGGCAAAAAACGCGCGCGACGCTGGCGAAGGCGTTGCTCAACCGTCCGCAATTATTGCTACTGGACGAACCGACCGCCTCGCTCGATCCCGACACCGCCGACTGGGTGCGAACGCTGCTGCTGGATTATCAAAAAGCCACAGGCGCCACGCTGTTTATGGCCTCCCACAACATGCTCGAAGTCGAGCGCATGTGCGACGACGTTATCATGATGCGGCAAGGCAAGATCGTCGACCGCGGCTCGCCTGAAGAATTGCTGAAAAACTACGACCGCGCCAATCTCGAAGAGGTGTTTCTTGACATCGCCCGCGAACGAACAAACCAAGCCTAAGGGCCTTTCCCAACGGAGACTTCTGCTGCGCCGGACGAAGGCGCTTTTGCAGCGGGACGTGTTTTTGCTGAGCGGTTCCTTGCCGCGCCTTCTCTGGCTGTTTTATTGGCCGACGATGAATATGCTCGTCTGGGGTTTTCTGAATACCTATCTCGTCAAGCAATCGACCGGTATTGCGCTTGTTGCGGGTGTCGTGCTCGGCGGCGCGATGCTGTGGGACGTGCTTTCGCGCTGCCAGTTCGGTTTGCTGCAGCCTTTCATGGAAGAAATCTGGGCGCGCAACCTCGGCAATCTGTTCGCCACGCCCATAAGGCCGGTGGAATACGCGGCGGATTTGATGCTCATCAGCCTGTTACGCATGACCTTATCCATGATCCCTTGCGTTATTCTGGCTTATTTCTTCTTCGGATTTTGGCTGCCCGGCTTGGGACTTTCTTTATTCGGGTTTGCTCTCAACCTCATCATGACCGGCTGGTGGTTCGGCTTTTTAATCATCGCCATGCTGATGCGTTTTGGGCCTTCCGCCGAATGGCTGGGGTGGATGGCCATTGCGCTCCTGTCGCCGTTCGTCGCCGTTTATTACCCGGTCAGCATTTTGCCCGAATGGGTGCAGCACGTGTCATGGGCCTTGCCGCCAACCTATGTTTTCGAGGGTATGCGAGCCATGCTTAACCATCACGAAGTCAGGCCGGACCTACTGATCCACGCCTTTTTGCTTAATCTGGTTTATCTAACGCTGGCCGGAATTGTTTACCTCCGCGTCTTCGAGATCACGCGACAGAATAACGGTTTGCTGCAGACGGGGGAGTGAGGAAAACCCGGCGATAGAATAGATGAAACTATTTTAACCAAGAATCGGTATTGATTGTGATTACACAGTCATGTTAGCGAGATTGCCTTCAGCAACTTCATTCCAATCGGGAGATTATCATGCGGTATACAGGAAGACCTCTTCAGAGATCTACGCAATTATATATGGGGCTACAAAATAATAGTGGAATAACTCCTGACAATGGAAAGTCCGTCCCGTGTCTTGTACGAGTCGATGACGATAAATATTTCGTACTTAATGATCCCAGGAAGTTAACCTCCAAACCTTTCCAAGTTCTAGAAGGTATTAGGGGCACCCTTCCACAAGGGAACAACAATACCCTCAGGATCGCCTAACAGCGCTCACAGTGATTGGTTGCCTTTCCGTCCCAGTGGCTTATAACAGTTCTCATGACCGAGCCTACGGAAACACCAGCCGCGCTGCCGCCTGAATCGCCTGAGCCTGAGAGGCCGCCGGCAATCACGATCAAGCCGCCGTCGCCCGAAAATATGTGGGCAGAAATCGTTATTGCGCTCAATTATCTGACGCGTCTCAATCTCTCGTTGAAGGTCGAGCCGAAGCCGCGCCTGATCCGCAAGGCCATGATGTGGTTTCCGCTGGTGGGCGCGTTGATCGGCATTTTCGGCGCCTCCGTCGATTGGGTCATGAGCCAGATCGGATTGCCGGGCATCATCACGGCGACATTCGCCGTCATCAGCATGTTGTGGGCGACGCGCGCGCTGCACGAGGAAGAATTCGCCAGCCTCGCCAATCAATATGGCCAATCGTTCGACAAGGAACAGAAAATCGGCTGGCTGCGCGAGGAGCGTTCCGTGCGCTACGGTACGCTGGCTGTTATTCTCGTCATCATTATGAAAGTCGGCGCCATCGCCAGCCTCGCAAGCAACGAACTTGTATTTCAGGGACTTATCGCCGCTTGTTGTTGGTCGCGCGCTTTGATGGTCGTGGCGGCTGCGTGGCTGCGGCCCATCGAAGGCGATCCTGTGGCGGATCATTTCCTGCAGCCCCCTGCCCTGCGGATGATTCTTGCGGTGGCGCTTGGCGTTATCATCAATTACGCCGTCCTCGGCAGCGATGCGACGATGACTCTTATTACAGGCGCGATCACAGGGCTAGTCGTCGCCTTGGTGGGCGCGAGTTCTTTGCGCGGCTATAACGGTCCCTTACTGGGCACCCTGCAACAGGTGGTTGAGCTTTCCGTATTGGGGATGATTCTGGCTATTCAATAACCTTGATTCTGCCGTAGATTTGACATCTTCACTTGTCATTAACCTTGGCCACTGGAACATATGAGACCATGATGATTCGCCGCTTTCGCACTTTTCTTCCTCTTCTGTTGATTGCCGCACTGGCGCTCACGGGATGCCGTAGCGCAGGCGAATTCGGCAGCGAGCCTGAGCAGCTTGTCGACCGCTCGCGCATTACCTTTCAAAGCATGATGACCGACAACCAGTTTCCGGGCCTCGTCGATCTCGCTTCGCGCGCCAAGGCTATCATCATCGTGCCCAGCCTTTTGAAAGCCGGATTCTTTTTCGGCGGCCGCGGCGGCAACGCCGTCATGCTGGTGCGCGGCGCAGATGGCTCATGGAGCCCGCCAGCTTTTTACACGATCGGCGGCTTAAGCTTCGGGTTGCAATTCGGCGGGTCAAGCTCTGAGTTGGTCATCACCATCATGACCGAAAAGGGCGTCAACGCTGTTCTGGATCGTCAAGTCACGCTGGGCGGCGATGCCGGTGTTGCGATTGGAGAACTTGGCCAAGGCGTGAACGCGGCAACGGGCGTCGGCCTGAAATCCGACATGTATGCCTTCGCGCGGTCGGAAGGCCTGTTTGTCGGCGTCTCCCTTGAAGGCTCAGTCATCGCGCCGCGCACGACTTGGGATCAGCAGCTATACGGTTCCGACGCCACCCCGGATAGCATCCTGCTCACCCGCACCTCGACATCGAGCTCCCAAAGCGTGAGCGGCATCATCGCGGCGATGCCCTGAGCCCGGTTGTCTTTCAATAATTAACCCCCCATTTACCCCTTCCCCTTAGACTTTTCCTTAAAGGGGAAAATCTCATGCCATCCGTAAAAGAGCAGCGGGCCGAAGCGCATAGCCGCCTGACGTGGCTTATGAGCTCATGGAGCCGGAAAGAACGGAAAATCAGAAAACTGCAAGGCCGGGCCCACGGCATGGGGCCGGTTGAGGGCATGAAACCCTCGTTTTTTCAGAAGTTCATGGGCCTTTTACAGCAGATTTCAGGCTTGCGCGAAAAGGAACTGGTCATCATTAGCGAAATCAACGCGGTTGAGAAAAAGCACCGCGCCTTGCGTAAAAGCAAAAAGCTGAAACGGGCCGCGCCGAAGCCAGCTTCATGGCAATACGACCCCAATGCCGAAGATGAGGATGAAGATGCCAAAGAAGAGCGTTCCGGCATCAATTTCTGGTTCGTTGCGATTTTCTTATGGCTGATGTCCGAAAACAATAGCAATAAAAATCAAGGCCCTAAGAACGATTAGTGCCAGTTAAGTTTAAATTTACACCTTTTGTTTACCATTTCCTTCAAGTGAAAAGATTCGTTTTCGATGCCACGCGCCACTGCGCGTTTTTTATGTCAGTTAGGTCAGCACTCTCATGTTTCTTTACCACGTCCACGATTGGCAGAACGCCGCATTGATCCCGTGGCGTCTTGCGGCAGAAGCGACACAGGCCGCCTTCCAAAATCCTTATATTCCAGCCTCTTATACGCAAGCAGGCCGAGCCATTGCGGCAAGCGCCGAAATGTTCGAGCGCACTACGCGTCCGTTCAACAAACCCGTGTTCAACCTCAAGAACACAAAATTCCGCGGGCAGACCTTCGAAATCGAAGAAGAAGTCGTTGACGTTAAACCGTTTTGCCGCCTACTTCACTTCAAGCGCTTCGCGGCAAATCCCGATGTGGCGGAGCATCTTGCGAAAGATCCGCGCGTTCTGATCGTGGCGCCAATCTCCGGCCAGCACGCGACACTTCTGCGCGGCACAGTCGAGGCCATGCTTCCCGAACACGACGTTTATATCACGGATTGGATCGACGCGAAGCAGGTGCCGCTGGCGGAAGGCAAATTCGATCTCGAAGACAATATAAGCTACATCATGGATTTTATACGCAAGCTCGGCCCCGATATGCATGTCATAGCCGTGTGTCAGTCTTCCGCGCCGGTGTTGTGCGCCGTGGCGCTGCTCGCGGACAGGGACGACCCGGCTCAGCCGCGCTCCATGACGCTGATGGGCGGGCCTATCGATACGCGCTTCGCCAAAACCATACTGACGGAAGTGGCGTCTTCGCAGCCGTTGGACTGGTTCCGTAATACGGTCATTCAATCCCTGCCATTTTATTACCCCGGCGCGTATCGCCTTGTTTATCCAGGTTTTCTGCAGTTGCAAGGTTTCATGTCCATGAACGTCGAGCGGCATATCAGCGAGCACGTCAAGCAGTTCCAGAATCTGGTGCGCGGCGACGACGAGGCCGCCGATAAACATCGTCAATTCTATGATGAATATCTGTCGGTCATGGATGTGACGGCGGAGTTTTATCTCCAGACCATCGAACGCGTGTATCAGAATTACGATCTGCCCAACGGTACTTTCCGCTGGCATGGCGAGCTGGTGAAACCGGAAGCCATCAAACGCACGGCGCTTTTGACGATTGAAGGCGAGCTTGATGACATCTCCGCGCCCGGACAAACGCGGCCTGCGCTCGATTTATGCCGCGGCCTTCCGCAAAAGATGAAACAGGCGCATCTGGAAATCAGCGTCGGCCACTACAGCGTCTTCAACGGACGCAAATGGCGCAACAACATCCAACCCATCGTGCGCGAGTTTATACGCAAACACAACGGAGCTTGAATTATTTGTTTGCAGGTGGCGTTCCGTTTGCGGGTGGCGCTCCGGGCGGCAACCGCATTACGGACTCAGGCGGCAACGGCGGCAGGGATATAGAATCTCCTGAAGCAGGCGGTTGTGTGTTTGCTTTAGGTTGGGAGTCAGCCTTGGGCGGAACATCAGCTTTAGGTTGGGAGTCAGCCTTGGGCTGAGCATCGGGCTTGGGTTGAACATCAGCTTTAGGTTGAGCATCGGCGTTAGGAGATGCTGGTGTCGCCGCGGGTTCGCTTGAAGGTGCCGCAGGCGCCGTGGTTGTCTTTTCTGGTTCCGGCGCTTTGACTGGTTTTTTTATCATGGCCTTCTTGTGCTTCGCCTTGGTTTTAGCTTTTACTGCTTTCTTGTGGTGTCCCTTCGTTAAATCGCTTTCTTCTTCTGCACTGCTTTTGCTGTAGCGCGCTTCAAAACTGGTGCAGCCGGTAATGCCTTGATAGTAGGCGCTGAAAGTCTTCGCCACGGGATCGAAACTGCCGATCATGACGGTGTTGTAATAGCCACTAGGCCGTTTCAACCATTTGCCGGGGTTGATCAGGATGCGATTGGAATCGCGATCATATTCGCCGAAAACGAGATAGCTTCCGGATTCAACCGTAGGATTTTTGGTCGTCGGATAGAACCGGAACTCGCCCTCAAATTGCTCGCCATGAAGGCGCGTGATCCGCAGCGCGCCTCCTGTCGTTCCCTGCGCGCAGGTATAGGAACCGACCCAATCGCCCAACGGCGAAAAGCCCTCAACGACAGGCTTACCAGTAAGCGTCAGTTTTTCGGACGCTTTATAAGGATTCGTAGCGGCCGCAAAGGCCGATGTCTTGCGCCCCGGCTGCCCACGCAGCGGGACAACTTGCGACGGCGGCAAAGCAAGAGGCGGCGATGTTTCGCAGATCACCATAACCAGGCCGATTTCGCCTGCCGACCACATGAAGATCAGATGCTTGTCGGGTCTGTCCGCCGTGAAAAGAGTCACGTCATGCGCGACGGTGCTGGGTGATTTCGATTCGACGATGAACCCTTGCGCGCGCATCCGGTCGACGGTGTTGTTGAAAATCTGATTGACGCGCTGCTGTTCATTCGGCGCCATGCGCCAGCCATAAGATTCAATATGGCTGCAGCTGCGCCCCAGTTCGCTGCTGGCGGTCAGCATCGCCATCTGGAAATTGCGTTGCTCCGGCAAAAGCAATGGACGGTCATCGAAGGTAATGCCAGCAATCGGCGATCCTGCCGCTGTCGGCATATCGGAAGCATTCGCCAACAAAGGCGCCAACAGAACGCCGCCTATGAGGAATGCCGCTAAAACGGCTTTTCCTGCGCTCCGATACATTCCGGCGATGTCATGCACAGTCATAAGACATATCCCTGCGAATCAAGCAGCCCAGCCTGAAGCCCGACTATGCCGAGGCTTTCAGACTCAGGCAAGGGTGAACCCCCAATCTTGTACCTGCCAGAAGGTTAACACCTAAATAACCCCGATAAATAATGACGCGATTCTTTTGAAGCAGCTTTTTTAATGAATAAGCTCGCGCACCGGCACAAGCTCAAACCCGCGATCTGGCGCCCCCGGCAGCCAGTCTTCAAGAACCTGCAACGTTTCGGCGTGCGGGTGGCCAATGGCGATGGCTGAACCTTTGCGGCGCGCTTCGCGCTCGACTTCGGCCAGTTGTCCCCTGATGGCGGCGGGATTTGTATCGTTGTCCAGAAAAACATCCCGCGCCCCGGCTGGCAAATTATGGGCTTTGGCAGTGGCCTCGCCGACGGATTTCATGCCTGTGCGCGAATCGAGGAAAAACAAATGGTGTTCCCGCAGCACATCAACAACCAGTGACATCCCTTCGGAATCGGCCGTGAATTTGCTTCCCATGTGGTTGTTCACGCCGTCAAAACCTGAAAAGCTGGCCAGCGCTTTTTCAAGGATCGCGCGCAATTCTTCAGGCGGCATGCCGACGCGCAAGGTTCCCGGTCCCGGATTTTCATGTCCGATGGGCTCCATGGGCATGTGGAGGAGCAACTCGTGCCCGGCCAAGCGTGCGCGTTCCGTTTGATCCGAAAGATCATTTGCGTAAGGCAAAAAAGACAGTGTTACCGAAGGAGACAATATTATTGCGCGCGCTGAGCCGATTGGATCGAGTCCCATATCGTCGATAATGATGGCAATTCGCGGCTTGCCTTCAAAATGAGGCGGGATTTCTTCTGGCTTTGGCAAAACAGGCGAAATGTTGGCGGCAGGTTGCTGATTCTGTTCCGGCGTAGGCGTAGGTTGCTGCTCAGAAGGCGGTACTACGGGAGGCGGCATGACGGCAACCAGTACAGGGACATGCCATACCTGGCCCTCCCAGCGCGGCGTCAGCCACACCATCGCCGCAATCGCGGCCACGATAAATGCGAGCGCAACTATGCCGATGATTTTCTTGTGATTCCGTTTCATTCCGCCACGTTAGCTGTTGCCGTGGCGCTTGGAAACATGGAAGACAAAAAAAATCGCGCGTGGCTCACCAGTGGCGATGGCCCCAACCAAAGTACAGCGGCACGGTCACGACAGGCGCAGCGTAGTACGGAGCTGGATAGCTATAGGTATAAGCCGGATAGTACGCGGGATAGGCTGGATATACCGGATAAGGCGGATAGAATGTCCAGTAATTTCCCGAAACCCACCACCGGCCTTCACGGCCACGATGCCAGCCGTAGTACCAATGGCCTCTACCGTGGAACCCATCGTCAGCCTTGGCAGGCGTTGTCATAACTGGCGCCACTAAAGCCGAAAGAAGCAGCAGGACGGCAATTTTTTTCATGACTTTGTCCTCCATTGGAGTGTGGACTCAATGCCACGCCGCAAAAAGAATGAGGCGCTCCAACCGCGACAAAATCGTGGCGTTTTGCGTGCTTTTTGGAGGCTTTTCAAAAACCTTATTCCCACGCAATAACCGCATTTTTGTTGGATGAATTTCAAAAAAATGTCCTGCAAGTGTCGCAGGAATGACAAAAAACGGGTTTAGGAATAACCAAGTCGGGTGACGGCGCGTGAGCCAACTCCATGACGAACGACGCCTCGCCCATAGCGATAAGGAGGCGTGTTATGAAAACAGCACACAAAATTCAAAACGTCCTGTTGGCTGTCTTGATGGCTACGGCCGTTTCTGCGCCTGCGCTGGCTAGCGATCCAATGCCGGAAATGCAACCCGTGCAAAACGGGAATGTCACGTTCATAACAGGCGGTGTAGGCATAGACCAACGCAAAGCGCTGGAATCCGAGGCTGGCAGCTACAACCTCAGGATTACGAACGCCAACAGGCGCGGCCAGCTCACGACTGATGATACGCTCGATATCCGTTCGAGTAATGGGCATGATGTCATCAGCGTGAGCGGCACTGATCCTTTGTTCTATGCCAAGCTTCCGCCGGGCAGCTATACGGTGGATGCGCGAAGCGGCAATGAACACAAGGAGCAGAAAGTCACAATCTCGGCAAACAAGCCAACAAGTCTTGAGTTGGTGTGGTAGTGATTTGCGCTATTAGAAGTGAAGGGCAGACGGGGCGCTTTACCGACCAAGGTTTTCCTCAGCCTGGCGGATGTCTTTGATTTGCTGTTCCGTCAGCTGGAAGCCCATCAGCACCTGATAATTGGCGCCCTCGGCATCTTTGGGCATAGGAATAAAGACGTGCAGCGATTCTTCATGCTCGGCTTTTTTGTCATCGCCGTGAAACGTGAAATCCGCAGTCATAAGCTCCTTGGCGAGAATCTTGCGATCGGGATCGACAATGGACACAAAGAACGGAAAGCCGACACGATCCCCGCCGAGGCGCGGCCCTTTCGACGCCGCCACGGTCAGCTCATAGGTCACGTCGACGCCGTCGTCCTTATAGTCGCAACCGCCTACCACTTTGCGCATAACAGCTGAGGCCACGAGCGCTTTCGGATCAGCCGCTTCGGTGCCGTAATCGCTGATCCGCTCCAGCTCGCGTACAATTGCGACTTGCGGGCAAATCTTCTGCGGCTTCTTGTCAAACCAGGCGCATGACGCAAGAACCAATGGCAACAGGCATAGGGCAACGATCCGGTTTTTCATGTTCAAGCCCCCATGCGCGCGGCAACGCGATCGATGATCGCCACGGCTTCGTCGATTTGCGCCTCGGTGACAATCAGCGGCGGCAGGAAGCGCACCACATTCTCGCCCGCCGCAATCGTCAGCAGTTTTTCCTCGCACAGCGCAGCAACGACATCCGTATTGGCGGGAACGCAGCGCAACCCCTGCATCAAGCCGATGCCACGATGCTCGGAAAAGACGCTTTTGTGACGCGCCAGAATTTCTTTCAGCTTGCGCTCAAGGTAGGCGCCTTTGCGTTGCACGCCCTCAAGGAAACCGGGCTCCGTCATGATGTCCAGAACGGTATTGCCGATAGCGCCCGCCAAGGGATTGCCGCCGTAAGTCGAGCCGTGCGTCCCAGCTGTCATGCCTTGCGCGGCCTTGGCTGTCGTCAGGCAAGCGCCAATCGGATAGCCATTGCCGAGCGCTTTGGCGATGCACATCACATCAGGCGCAATACCCGCCCACTCATACGCGAAGAATTTGCCGGTACGCATCATCCCGCATTGAATTTCGTCGAAATAAAGCAGCAATCCCTTCTCGTCGCACAAGGAACGCAAGCCGCGCAGAAACTCCGGCGAGCAGACCTTCATTCCGCCCTCGCCCAAAACAGGCTCGATGCAGATGCCGGCTGTTTCCGGCGTGATGGCCTTACGCACAGCCTCAAGATCGCCCCACGGCACTTGATCGAAGCCATCCATCAAGGGGCCGAATCCGCCAACCATCTTCTCGGCCTTCGACGCCGCAATGGCCGACAGCGAGCGGCCATGAAAACATCCTTCGAACGTGATGACGCGGTAACGCTGCGGCTTGCCGATAGCACTTTGATATTTGCGGATCACCTTGATCCCGCAATCCCACGCCTCGACGCCGGAGTTCTGGAAAAACACGGTGTCGGCGAACGAAAGATCGACAAGGCGTTGCGCCAGCCTTTCCGTGACATGCGTGTGATAAATATTGGAAACCGTCCAGATTTTTTTGGACTGTTCCGTAACCGTTTGCGTCAGGCGCGGATTAGCGTGACCCAGAGCCACAACGGCAACCCCGGCGACAAAATCCAGATACCGCTGGCCCTTGTCGTCGAACAACAATGCGCCCTCGCCGCGTTCGAAATAAACATCGGCGCGCGCGTATACCGGCATCAGAACGGGAAAAGCTTTGGTTTGTGACATGGGGGCAACTTTGCTAGCCAATGCCCCGGACGTCAAGCGCCGTTGCTCATAAAAAATATGCTTATTTCGGCCCTTTGATCCCCATGCACCAGCACATGATCGCTTTTTGGACGTGCAGGCGGTTTTCGGCTTCGTCCCAAACGGCGGACTGCGGCCCATCGAGGACTTCGGTTGTCACTTCCTCACCGCGATGCGCAGGGAGACAATGAAGAAAAATCGCCTCCGGTTTAGCAAGGCGCATAAAATCCTCATCGACTTGATAGGGCTCCAGAATCTCGTGCCGGGCTGCGGCATCGCTGCTGTGCATCGAAACGCGAACATCGGTAACGACAACATCGGCACCCTTGGCTGCGTCAAGTTCCGTCGACACGGCGATCCGCGCGCCATTCTTCTGCGCCGCCATCAGAATCTCGCGCTCCGGCGGAAATTCGGGGGGACAGATAATACGTAAGTCAAAATCAAAAGGAGCAGCCGCATGGATAAAACTGTTCAGCACATTATTGCCGCCGTCGCCGCTCCAAACGACGGTCTTGCCTTTGATTTTGCCCAGGCGTTCTTCCACTGTCATCAGGTCGGCCATGACCTGGCACGGATGCGACTGGTTGGTAAGGCCGTTGATGACAGGAATACTGGCGTTTGCTGCCATTTCATGCACTTTGTTCTCGTCGAACGTGCGGATCATGATGAGATCGACATAGCGCGATAAAACACGGCCCGTATCGGCCACCGTTTCGCCGCGGCCCAACTGAATTTCAGCGCCGCTCAGGTTTGTGACCGCGCCGCCCAGTTGCCGCATGCCGACTTCGAACGAAACGCGCGTGCGAGTCGACGGTTTCTCGAAAATTAGGGCAAGAGTCTTGCCCTTCATCGGCTGAAACGACAGGGGCGCTTTTTTCAAGCGATGCGCCAGCGTCATAATTTCGCGCAACGCAGCAACGTCGACACGATGGATGTCAAGAAAATCACGTCCTTTTTTCATCGGAGGCCCTTAAATGGAAAGCAAGCCCTAAGCTTGCTGCGTCGCCATCAGCCAGTCAAGCTTGTTTGGGCGATTTTCAAGGTAATTGGCAAGCGCAATAAGAACCCGCCTATCGTACATCTTATCCGCCTCGGCCATCAAACTTTGCATGGCATTTCCGAAGGAAAGCCCAGGGCGATGCGCGCGGGGGCTGACACAAGCGACAAAAGAGTTGGCCGCCGTGACAATTCGCGCCGTGATGAGAATTTCCTCGCCTTTCAAGCCGCGGGGCGCGCCCGAACCGTCAAAACGTTCAAGCACCTGCCGAAGCGTCGGCAAGACCGGTCCTTCGAAGCCGATGATCGCCAGAATATCCGCCGATGTGAGGATGCTATCCCTAACGCGTTGAAGCTCCTCAGGTTCCAGCGTCGTCGTTTTAGTCAGAATACGGCGCGACACGAGAATCTTGCCGAAATTCATCAGCGAACCCGCAATTTCGGCTGCTCCCACCAGTTCGGCAGATAGGCCCATTTCGTTGGCGATTGCGCGCGCCAACTGCCCAACGCGCGCTGAATGTCCAGCCGCATAGGGATCGCGGCGATCCACAACGGCAACCAACGTATCGATAACCTGGCGCAACATGCGCTCGCGCCGTTCGCGTTCGATGATAAGGCTTGTTTGATCTTGCTCGCCGATCAATACGCAGCCGGGAATCCCCGAAAAAGGCGATGCGACGTCGTAATGTGTTTGAATAAAACGTGTGTTGCCTTTTTCATCGATGTTTTGTTCCACGGATTTGATCGGATGATCGGAGGCGCGGGCTAAGGCCAGACGTGCTTCCAATTTCCTGGCTTTGTCTTGCTCAAGAACTCTAGCAGGCAGCTTACCTATGACGTCACTGGTTTGTTTGTCGATATTCTCGGCTGCTCGCTGGTTGATAAACAAGTAGCGGTTGTTTGAATCGAAAACCGTAACCGCGCCAGGTTGGTGATCCGCCACAAACTGCAGCATGCTATCGCGGTAGCTAATGCGACGTTTCATTATATCCTGCCGCGCCTTGTAGGCTGCGATCAACTTCATGCGCTCGGCATAGCGCGCTCCATTTCCTATAAGAATGCCTAGCAAGAGTAATGATACAGCAATAAGGCCAACTGATAGAAAGAATTTTTCCATGACCGGAGCGCTTGTGTCACTACAAAAATTAGTCAGTTGCAAAAGGCCCATCAATGCAACAATTAACAGGTTTGTCCCTACAAACCATTGCAGCGGCTTGCTCGACAAAATCACAGAATGTGACCGAGGTAGTACTTCCCCGTCAGCCGCCGCATTGACCGATTCCAGTTCTGGAGGCGAAACCAATTCCATGGTGACCTGAGTTTCAGAGTTGACAGAGGAACAAGCCGGGAAATTTAGTCCCTAATCCTCAATCTCTGGTTAAGACCAAAGTTACTAAAATTTAACTAAACTGGGCCGAAACTTGTTAATAAATCTAATAAGCTGGCACCCAGATGGATGAATCGGCCTCAATCCGCCCTTCGACTCAGGAAATTGCGCTGATGGACCTTGTCGAGCGGCTTGGCAAGCTTCGCGTCGGCCGCATTGCCATGCATATCCATTTGTCCCGCTTACCGCCGGCTTATCAACGCGAACGCTATATCAGGATAGCCACGGAAACCTTCATCGCCAGCATCCGGGCCTTCGAAGGCCAGTTTTTCAACCTGGCCAATAGCGATCTGGTTTTTATCGCGCGCAATGCTACCGTCACGATGCTGGACGCCGCCGTCAACCGGCTGCGCGTTCTGTTCAGCGAAGACCCTCTTGTGCTGGAAGACCTTTGTTCGTGGTACATGCTGGAATCCGATTACGATGCCTTTCACGAAGCCATGCGGAAGTTATTGGATGAATCCGAACAAGCCCGCCAAAATCCCCACGGTATTAATCCCGCCAGCCAATTGACTCCTGTTCGCCCGGAATCTGTGGCGAGGCTGGAACAATCGTTGGCGCAAGCCGACGTCACAAACGTCGTGCGACGGCAGATTATCTGCACGCTGATTGAAAACACACAGCCGCAGCCTCTTTTTGAGGAAATATTCGTCTCCATTGAAGACCTGCAGAAAACCGCTACGCCCGGCGTTGATCTTTTGGCCGACCGTTGGCTGTTCCAGTATCTCACGCAAACGCTCGACAAGCGCGTCATGATGATGCTGATGCGCGACGGCATAAACACGACCCGGCCATTCAGCATCAATCTGAATATCGCTACTTTGCTGTCGCCGGAATTCGCACGGTTTGAGGCCATCATCGCGCCGCAACTGCGTGGCCGTCTGGTAATCGAGATGAACAAGCTTGATGTGTTCGGAGATATGGGCGCCTTTCTGTTCGCCCGCGATTACCTTCACGATCACGGATTCCGTATCTGCCTTGACGGCATGACGCACCACACGCTCCCCTATTACGACCGCGCGAGTCTAGGGTTCGATCTCGTTAAGTTGCTCTGGACATCGGACGGACTCGACATCATGCTGCCCGAAAGGGTCCCCGAACTCCGCAAGATCGTGATGGAAACCGGACAGGCGCGTACCATCCTTTGCCGCTGCGATAACGAACACGCCGTCCAGGTGGGACAATCGCTCGGTATCGTCATGTTTCAAGGCCGCTATATCGACCGCCTGTTGGAGGCCGCGCAGATCAACGCGCCGCCCTCGGTCTGGGCCGGGTTTGGAGAATAAGGCAACCTAAAGCCTGCGGCACGTATCCCTTGAAAACCTCGCGTCATGGCCCAATATGCCATCTGAAGGGGATTTCAACATGACCGAAGAACGCATGTCTTTTCAGGCGGAAGTAAGCAAATTGCTCGATATCGTTGTGCATTCACTTTACAGCCAGAAAGAAATTTTCCTCCGCGAGTTGATCTCGAACGCTTCCGACGCCTGCGATAAATTGCGCTATGCGGCGGTGACGCAGCCGGAGCTGACGGGAGACGACCCGGATTTCAAAATCACCGTTACCGTCGATCCGAAAGCGCGCACAATCACAGTCGCCGACAACGGCATCGGCATGAGCCGGGACGAGCTGATCGAAAATCTCGGCACGATCGCGCGCTCCGGCACATCGGATTTTTTGAAGATGCTCGGCGAAGCGAAAAAGCCCGATCTCAACATGATCGGCCAGTTTGGCGTTGGCTTTTATGCCTCCTTCATGGTCGCGCAAATGGTGGAAGTCGCCTCGCGCAAGGCGGGCAGCGAGGAATCCTGGTGCTGGCGTTCCGACGGCAAGAACGATTTCGCCATCGAGGAAGACGACAGAAAAACGCGCGGCACGTCCGTCACGCTTTACCTGAAACAAGGCGAAGATGAATTCCTGCAAGAAGACCGGCTGCGCGGCATTATCAACCGCTATTCCGATCACATCGCGTTGCCGATTTTGCTCGGCGAAGGCACGACGCCTGTCAACAAGGCCAACGCCTTGTGGCTGCGAAGCAAGAACGAAATCAACGCGGAACAATACAAGGAATTTTATCATCACGTCGCGCACGCGTTCGAAGAACCCGCGCTGACCATTCATTGGAAGGCCGAAGGCAAGATCGAATACACCGGCTTGCTGTTCGTGCCGGGTATGAAGCCTTACGACCTCTTCGATCCCCGGCGGCGGCATGGCGTGAAACTTTACGTCAAGCGCGTGTTCATTACCGACGAAGCCGAAGGCCTTGTGCCGCCCTACTTGCGCTTTTTGCGCGGCGTTATCGACAGCGAGGATTTGCCGCTCAACGTCAGCCGCGAAATGTTGCAGCATAATCCGGTTGTCGCCAAAATCCGGCAGGGCACAGTTAGGCGCGTGTTGAGCGATCTGGAAAAGTTCGCCGAAGACAAAGAAGCTTATGCGAAGTTCTGGGACAATTTCGGCGCCGTCATCAAGGAAGGCCTTTACGAAGATGCCGAACATCGCGCCGATTTGTTAAAGATTCTGCGCTGCCGCTCGACACATGGCAACGGATTGGTTTCGCTGGCCGATTACGTTTCCCGCATGAAGGAAAATCAGAATGAGATTTATTATCTCAACGGCGACAATGCCGACGCGCTGGCGCGCAGCCCGCATCTTGAAGGCTTTCGCGCGCGCGGCATCGAAGTGCTGTTGCTGACCGATTCCGTCGATGACTTCTGGCCCGCCGCCGTGGATGGCTACAAAGATAAGCCGTTTAAATCCGTTACGCGCGCCGGGCAAGATCTGAACAAAATCAGCCCCTTGGAAGACAAAAAAGAAGCAGCGTCTAAAGAAAAAATGCCGGAGGGCGAGCTGGCTTCTTTGATTGCGCTTATGAAATTGGCATTGGGCGATAAGGTGAAAGACGTGCGTGCGTCCGAGCGCCTGACCGACAGCCCGGTGTGCCTCGCATCCGACGAAGGCGATATCGACATTCATCTCGAACGTTTTCTGAAACAGCACAACCAGCTTCCGGCCACAAGCCTGCGGATTCTGGAAATCAATCCCTCGCATGCCCTCATCCGCAAAATGGCGGAGCGAGCGAATGAAAGCGGCGCGGAAACGGATCTCGCGGCCATCGCCTTGCTCCTTATGGATCAAGCCCGATTGCTGGACGGCGAAACAATTCCCGACCCGGCGGGATTCAGCAAACGATTGGGCGAAGTTTTGGAGAAGGTGGTGTAAGGTCCAAACCCAATAAGAGGGCGTCATCCCGGAACATTTTCTTTTCGGTCGCGCCGAAGCCCGCAGGACGAAGGCGGAACGAAAGAAAATGTATCCGGGATCCAATTCAATTTTTTATTCAAAAGAAAACCAAACTGGGCCCCGGATTAATTTTCTTTCGCCTGCTTACGCAGTCGAAAAGAAAATTATCCGGGGTGACGCTTGTTTTTAGCCATCTCTTTTTTTCGCCAGCCGCACGGACTCTGCCGCCGCCAACACAGCCTCCGGCGTATCGCCGCTGCCATAAATGGAAAAACCGAAGCTTCCGTGCAAGGGAACGGGGATGTCCTTCCAGTGCATGACGCGGCTGTTGAACGTTTCTTCCAAAGACGCCGCGCGCGCATGACCAGCCTTGACGCCGATCCAAGGCATAACGACGGCGAACGCATCGCGGCCGACGCGCGCCACGATATCGCTGGGCCGCACGCTGTTCTGCAACACAGCCGCGGCAGACTGCAGATAAGGCTCGACCGCAACGCTGCCCCACCTGTCATTCACGCTCTTGAAATCGTCAAGTTGGATCAACAGCAGCAAGCCCGTGACATTCTTCTTGCGCCGCGCCATCGCCAATTCGCGCCCCAGCGCCAGCATCAGGCCGCGCCGGTTCGCCAATCCTGTCAAGGCGTCGACTTGAACAAGGTTTTCCAGCCGCCGGATTTGTTTTTCCTGCTCTTGTATGACGCGTTCGGCCTCAATCAAAACGATACGCGCTTGTTCGATGGTACGAACCTGTTCGCCATTATCCTTGTTGCAATCAGGGAAAACGAGCGCTTCATCGAACGACAACAAGTCGTCGTGAAGCGTCACAAGGCGCGTGGCTGCATCGGCATAACTCGCCAAAGACAACATGTTCATTTTATCCCCCGTGCAAAAGCGTTTTTCTATGAAACTTGATGCAAAGAATGGGCCAACCCCATGATTCATCTAACCAATTGAAACGCAAAGCTTATCTGATTCGCCTGTTTCGTTCGGGGTTCTCTCTATCAGGAAAAAAACGTTCTGGATGCGGAAAAAATTGCCGGAAATGATTGCTGCCATAAGGCCGCCTTAAACGTGTGGCAAAAAACTAGAACGTCATTCCGGCGAAAGCCGGAATCCATCTCTTAAACGGGATACTTGGGGCAGTTTTTGAAATTCTTGTGCTTGCGAGTCGATGAGGAGCTGGATTCCGGCTTTCGCCGGGATGACGTGCGCTTTTTTAGGGATTTTGAGAGTTACTTTGTGTTAGCTATAACCAAGATCGTTCCTGCTCTCTTTTTTCGTTCGGGTTTCGTCGTATGTTGTCACGTTGGTACCTTGTCGCCGCTATGCTGATCCTTCTATCGCCTGTCGCAAGTCAGGCGACGGGGATTGCGTCTGATCCCCGTCCGCCATCTGAGCCGATTGTCATCACGCCGCATCGCGCTCTGTACAAGATGACGCTATATTCGCAGAAAAACGGCAGCAATATCGCCGATGTGTCAGGCAAGATGTATTTCGAATGGGCGGACGCCTGCGATGGTTGGGCCGTGCAACAACATCTGAAATTGCACTTCGCGTATTCCGAAGGCGAAGAATCCGACGTCAACAGTACCGTCATCAGTTGGGAATCCAAAGACGGCAAGAAATATAACTTCAACGTGCGCCGCGTCACGAACGGCAAGGAAACCGAAAACTATCGCGGCCACGCCTCGCTCGACGAACACGGCGGCCGCGGGCTTTATACGATCCCAAAGGACAAGAAAGAAGTGAAATTGGGGGCCGACGCCCTGTTCCCTTCCGCGCATACGTTGCTTATTTTGCAAAAGGCGGCTGCGGGAGAAAAATTTTTCACGCGCCGCGTATTTGACGGTTCGGATGAAGAAGGCGCAGCTGATGTCAGCGTTTTTATTGGCGGCCGCCTCGATCAACCGCTGGCCTCGGAGAAGAATCCGGCGATGAACGACAATCCATTGATCATGAAGGAAGCCTGGCCTGTGCGACTGGCGTTTTTCAAACCTACTTCCGAAACCGGCGAGCCTGACTATGAGATGGATATGACCCTCCAGCCTAACGGCGTGGCGCGCACCATGCATATCGACTATGGCGACTTCTCGGTATCCGGCGTCTTGACCAACCTTGAAACCTTGCCCGCCTCCAACTGCAACGCTCCGAAAGATCAATCAGAATAGGCCTTTGATGCACCTGTTTTGTCGGACAAAGAATTATCCGTTTGGAATGTGATGCGCGTCCTCAGTCTCGATACCGCTGGGCACGCCTGCTCCGCCTGCGTTTGGCAGGACGGCGAGGTGCTGGCTCATATCGAAGAGCGTATGGAACGCGGACAAGATGCGCGTCTTGTGCCGTTGATACTTGAGGTTATGGCGCAAGCCAAAACGGGCTTTGCTGCACTGGACCGTATCGCCGTCACGCGCGGCCCCGGCAGTTTCACAGGCCTACGCATTGGCCTTGCGACGGCGCGCGGCATGGGCTTGGCGGCTAATAAACACGTTATCGGAATCGACCGTTTCAGCGTATTTCGTCACCAGATGAAAGAAGCCGAAAACCTTCTCGTCGTCCTGGACTCAAAACGGCAGGAATTGTTTTGCCGCCTTTATTCATTAGGTGAAACGCAAGAGCCTTGCATGATGCCGATTGACGAAATCGCAACACTGGCGCAATCGCTTCCCAATCTGACGCTCGCAGGCGATGCGAACGATTTGTTACGTCAACAGTTGCCGGAGACTGTTGTTTTACATCCGGCAACGGAATCTGAAGCCATCACAAGCGCCGTTCTGGCCTCGCGTGCGGCGCTGGACGATCCCGTCTTTTTGCCGCGGCCTTTTTACCTGCGCGCGCCGGATGTTACCGTTAGCGCGAAGCAGAGCGTAAAATGACGGCCCCTGCCATCGCCATTCAACCCATTTCGCTTTCCTCGGCCCCTGCCCTCGCGGGCTTGCATGCCGAAAGTTTCGGCGCGGCGTGCTGGAGCGTTGACGCCATGCGCGGCAGCCTGATGCTGAAAACAACGCAAGGCTGGATGGCTCTGGCGGACGATCAACCTGCTGGATTTATTCTTTGCCAAGTGACGGCTGATGAAGCTGAAATCATGACTTTATGCGTGCGCCCCACATACAGGCGTCAGGGCATCGGTGAACAACTCGTTCGCCATGTGCTTACGCAGTTGCCACCCAGCACGGCTTTGCATCTTGAAGTCGCTGCCGACAATAACGCGGCACGTCGGCTTTACGAACGCTGCGGCTTCGCCATTACGAGGACACGCCCCGCTTATTACAAGCGTGAAGACGGGCTAGTGGACGGGATTAGTTATTGTTTATCAGGCAGCCGCACGTAAAACCGACCCCCGATTTGCACCCTCGAAGCGGCCATGTTAGCACTCTGTCACTTGCAACAACCCGTAAAGTCCTATGCAAACCCTTGATTTTGAAAAACCGGTGGCCGAGCTTGAGGCCAAAATCGACGAATTGCGCCACCTTTCCGATGGCGGACGTGTCAATATCGCGAACGAAGTCAGCCGATTGCAAAATAAGGTCGAGCGGCAATTGCGCCATCTTTACAGCAGGCTGACTCCTGCACAAAAGGTACTCGTGGCGCGCCACCCCGACCGCCCGCATTGTCTCGATTACATCCGGGAACTGGTGACAGACTTCACGCCGCTGGCAGGCGACCGCTGTTTCGCCGAAGATCAGGCGATTATTGGCGGCCTAGGCCGTCTTGACGGTCAAGCCTGCGTCATCATCGGCCAGGAACGCGGAAACGACACTGAAAGCCGCTTAAAGCACAATTTCGGCATGGCGAAACCGGAAGGCTATAGGAAAGCACAACGTCTGATGAATCTCGCCGCCCGGTTCGATCTGCCCATCGTCACGCTGGTCGATACCTCCGGCGCGTTTCCCGGCGTGGATGCAGAAGCGCGCGGACAGGCTGAGGCCATCGCGCGCAGCATCGAGGTGTGCCTGTCCGTGGAAGTCCCGTTGGTGGCATGCATCATCGGCGAAGGCGGCTCAGGCGGAGCTATTGCCATCGCCACGGGCGATCAGGTTCTGATGCTTGAACATGCTATTTATTCCGTTATCTCGCCTGAAGGTTGCGCCTCCATTTTGTGGCGCGGCGCAAGCCATGCGGCGGATGCGGCGGCCGCGTTGCGGCTCACGGCGCAAGATCTGCTTCAGTTAGGCGTCATCGACAAAATTATCGCTGAGCCTCTCGGCGGCGCGCATCGCCAGCCGAAAGAAACAATAACCGCGGTCGGCAAAGCCATCAGCCAGAGCCTGTCCAAACTGATGATGCTGGACGGCAAAACGCTCCTGGCGCAGCGGCAAGCAAAATATCTCGAAATGGGGAAGAAGGGGTTGCAGTAAAAAGGGACCGTCATTCCCGCGAAGGCGGGAATCCCATTTGTTTTTCACATCAATAAAAAAAGAAAATGGGATGCCCGCCTTCGCGGGCATGACGATCAAACTATGTTAAATGGCCCTCTAAAACAACCGCGTCGCCATATCCATGGGCTGGGTCGTGGGCAGCTTGAGGGCTTCGAACATTTCGTCGAGTGTCAAAACGATTTTATACAGGTGATAGCATTCCTGCGGCGCGAACCCTTGCTTGATAACGTTATCGATAAGGTGCAGCAGGGGATCCCAATAATTGTTCTTGTTAAAAATAATGATCGGCTTGTTGTGCAGGCCCAGATATTTCCACGTCAAAATCTCTAACGTCTCGTCCATCGTGCCAAAGCCGCCGGGCAGCACGACAAAAGCGTCTGCCTTGTTGAACATTGTTCTTTTGCGCTTGTGCAAGCCTTCACAAACGATAAGTTCCGTCAGCCCCGTGTGCTGAACCTCGCGCGCGCGCAAGTGTTCGGGAATGACGCCGATGACCTTGCCACCGGCTTGCAAGGCGGAATCCGCGACAAGGCCCATAAGGCCAAGACGCCCGCCGCCATAAACCACTCTCATGCCATGCTGTGCCAGCGAAGCCCCAACATCGCGCGCCGTTTGACGATAGGATTCGTCAATGTGTTGCGACATGCCGCAGTAAACGCAAACAGACTGAATGGACACGCCGGAACTTTGATCTAAAGGCATAAAATCCATGTTTGTTTTCTCCATTCGTCCAATCTAATACGGTTTTGTTAACAAGGGGTAAGCGGCGCGCTTATAAGCATTCGCCAACTAATTTTATAAACGGCATCGCTTCCTGCAAAAAGGATATCAGCGGAGCAAAGATGAAAACGGGCGGCTGAATGCTGTGGACATTGTATTCGCTGGTGACAATGATTTGATGTTCCTTGTCCACGCCAAACTTGACGTTCGGAAGCTTCTGCGCTGCAAGCAAAATCCCGATCAGCATTCGCCGACGCAGATGCGAGGCAACCGAAAAAGGCAGATAGCCAAGCTCGGCCCATATCGACAACCGCAAACCATCGCCGACGGGGACATGACAAAATTGCAGAAAAACGCCGTCAACCTGACACCCAAAACGGCTTTTGTTGGTCGGTTTGGCCTGCAATAAAAACCGGTCGACATCCACGATCGTCTCGTGGAACTTCGACATGGAAGACACGCTCGTATCCGGAAAGCTGAGAAGGTCTGCGCTCATGTTATCCTTCTGGCGGAAAGGATTGCAATCTGCCAAATGTTCTTTAACATGTCTTTAACATCGCATACCCCCCTATTCTCACCACACTGACAACACGTAAAGGCCTATGTTCTCGTGGCGCAATATCCTTGTTGATATCTGGCGCGAGGAACGCCCACGCTTGTTTCTTTGGGCTCCCGTGGCGCTGGGGCTTGGAATCGGCTGTTATTATGCGTGGCCTTACGAGCCGAGTCTTTCGCTCGCCGCGATTCTGACACTGCTGGCAGCGGGCACCATGTTTAGCCTTCGCAATTATATTGCGCCGCGCGCGGTCTTTCTTGTTTTCTTCGGTTTCACGTTAGCCGCCGCAGCCAGCCATATTTATGGCACGCCTTTGCTCGATTGGCCTTTGGGGCCCGCTACGGTCGAAGGGACCATTGCCGATATCGAACAACACGGCACGGGACACCGGTTGATACTGGATAATCTCAAAATCGAGAAACTTCCGTCCCACCGGATACCGCACAGGATTCGCCTGACCGTCGCCGAGCGGCTGAACAAGCAGACGGGAGAACTCCAGCCAGGCCAACACATTCAGGCCTTGGCAAAACTGATGCCGCTTTCGGAGCCGATGGCGCCGGGGGCTTTTGATTTCCGCCGCAACGGTTTTTTTCAAGGCGTCGGCGCAACGGGCTATATTATGGGAAAGGTTCAGGTTGGCGAGCCCCCGGCAGAAGCCGCCGGACCAGCGCTGTGGTTCGCCCGATTGCGCCAGAATCTCCAAACGGAAATCAAGCGAACGCTTGAAGGCGATCGCGCGGGCCTTGCGATCATCCTTTTGACAGGCGACAAAACGGCGCTCAGTCCCGAAACGACACAGGCCATGCGCGCTGTAGGCCTCGCACATCTTCTTGCGATTGCCGGACTTCATGTCGGACTCGTTGCGGCCATCGTTTTCTTTTTGAGCCGCGCCCTTATGGCTTGCTCCATGACGCTAACGTTGCGTTATCCCATCAAGAAATGGGCGGCAGGACTGGCGTTGCTGGCGATTACTTTCTACACGCTGCAAGTCGGCGCGCCTGTGCCGACGCGGCGCGCGCTTTTGATGGCGGGAATCGTTCTACTGGGCGTGATGATCGACCGCGTCAGTTTTTCGCTGCGAACGGTGGCGCTGGCCGCGCTTATCATTCTTCTCGTATGGCCGCAGATGCTGCTCCATCCGGCGTTTCAGCTTTCCTTTGCTGCCGTTATCGGTTTGATTTCTATCGGCGACTGGACACGAAAGCGCGGTTGGCGGCTTTTCCGCGACAGGGAAGGCTGGGGCTGGAATGTCTTGCGCCATCTTGCCGCTATCGCTGGCGCTTCGTTCATCGCCACGAGCGCGACGCTGCCATTCAGCCTGTATCATTTTCATGAAGCGGGCATCTACAGCATGCTGGCCAACACGCTGGCTATTCCGCTGACGAGTTTTTGGCTGATGCCGCTTTGCGTTTTTGCCGATCTCCTTTGGCCGTTGGGGCTGGCGTCATGGCCTTTGCGATTGCTCGATCCCGGTCTCGGCCTTCTGATACGCCTCAGCCACGGCATTGCCGAAATGCCCGGCGCTTTTTACTCTCCGCCGCCTATGCCGGTTTTTTTGATGGTGATCGCCACTTTCGGCGGCCTTGTTTTCTGCCTGATGACAGGACGGCGGCGATGGGTTGGGCTTGGCGTGATGGTAAGCGCAATCGCATTGGGATTTTTCTCGCCGCGTGCGGATTTGCTCATCAGTCCCGACGGCAAGCAAATCGGCTTGCGGCGCGCCGAGCCGCCTGAATTGCTAATCGCCAGCGAAAACAAGCCCGATAAATTCCTTGCCGAATACTGGGCGCCTCTTACCGGAGTCGGCGCGGACGGCGTGCGGTACGTGGAGGATGGCGAGACGCCCCCCCTCGCCTGCAACGATTCCCGCTGCATCGGGCACGTTGGCGCGGAAACCATCGCATGGATCACAAACCCGGCCGCGCTGCCGCAGGAATGCGCGGTTGGTCATGTTTATATTATCAATCCTGTCAATGATGAGGGTTGCCCGAATTCGAAAAGCAGCCTGATCACGCACGAATCTTTTTATCAGAACGGCGCGCACGCGCTTTATGCCACCGACAGCGGTTTGAACCTACGCACCTCGCGCGAGGCTCATGGCCTGCGCCCGTGGAGCACCGGCTGGCGGCCGCATAAGGATTGGGGTACGTTTTGGTGATTTTCGCTTCTCGATGAAAGGTTTTGCTTATGCTAAAACGCTGGCTGTTTTTGATTTTGATCCTTGCGGGGCTTGCCGCACAGCCCGTCCTCGCCGCCGACAAGTATTACGTCCCGCCGACGCAATTCAACGCGGCGTTTCAGGTTATGGATCTGGGGTTCGCTAACATTTTCGGCCTGTTTCAGAACGCCACCGGAGGATTCACGTTCGACGACGCGAACAAAACAATCAGCGCTGTAAAAATCGGCATCGATACGAATAGCCTGATGACAGCCAACAACGAAAACAAGCGCGACTTGTCGCTTCTTTTCGGCGCGCAGCAATTCCCGGAAGTAGCTTTCGCTGCGCTTGCCGAAGCCAAATTCAAGGACGGAAAAGCGGAGATCAAAGGCACGCTCACCCTCCACGGCATCAGCAAGCCCGCAACCTTCGAAGCCACGCTGAATCACACAGGCGCAAGTCCGCGCGGCGCCGGGATGTGGCGCAGCGAGGCTCAAGCCGTTGGTCTTTCCCTGCGTGGCAGCTTCAAGCGCGCAGACTTCGGCATGGGCGACGAACCCGAAGTCCCTGGCCGCTTCGGCGACACCGTCACGCTGATGCTTGAGATGCAGGGGATCAGGCAGTAACCAACATAACGGCTTGATTTTTTTGGAAACATTGAAAATTAATGTCTATTAGGAATTAATTCCTTGCATTTTTGGCTGTTTTCCTGTATTGACAACGGCAGGGATACGTGCGCCCAGAGCACGCCCGTTTCCGTTTCCGCCCTCTCCAGAATCGCAAAGAATTATCGGCCCGCGCTTGTCATCAAGCACGGACGCGTCTTGCGTTGTTGTTTATCTCAAGGAGTCAAAAGCATGTCGCTTGAAAGCAGAATGATCGAACTGAACGGAAAGGCGCGCAATGCAGCTTTTTCGTGGTATCTTCGAAAAGGCTTTGTCCCGTCGCACTTGAAAGAGATCATTAAGGCCATGACATCTCTGCAATCCCTCCGCAAATACAGCCCCGATCAACCGCGTGTGCCCGCCGGCTGTCCTGAAGGTGGGGAGTGGTGTAGTGGAGATGATGAAGAATCGGAAAATATGAATATTGATGACGCTGTTAAAAAACTCAACGCTCAAGCCAAAAAAATTTCCGGCGGGAAATGTGCGACTTTCGTGAGAGAAGCCATACAAGCCGGGGGTGTTGATTTACAAACACCTTACCCGGCATCCGCAAAAGACTATGGGCCCTACCTTGAACAATACGGATTTGAAGCAGTTACACCAACACCATCACCAAACTACTCCCCAGAAAAAGGAGATATAGCTGTCATTCAACCCTATCCTGGGGGTCGTCCTGATGGGCACATAGAAATGTACAACGGGACGCAATGGGTGTCTGATTTTTTTCAAAACGGCAAAGATATCTGGCCGGGGCCGGGGTACAGACAGAGCACACCCTCTTACGAAGTCTATAGGCAATAATATGTCTTTTGGGATAATGTTTATCTTTCTGAGTTCACCTTCGGGGGGCAAATGAAGCGAGGTATCTATCTTCCCGTTGTTTTTGTAACATCTTTTTTCTTCATCTATGTGTCATCGCCAGGGGGTGTAGCGGCTTCCGGCATGAGGCAAGAAACGGAAATTTCTTTGCCCTTCCATCAGGCAGAAACGGTCCAAGAAAAAACGCTTGAATCCATTCTTCACCAGTCCGAAGAGGAAGAAAATTTTATCGCGGCTCTTCTTGATCGCCTTCCATTAAAGGCAAAAGCGGCAAGCATGGCCCCAGCTTTTTTCACAAAGAGCCTGATCGCCGCATGGAGAAAGGAAGAGAGAATCGTGATAGACCAAACCTGTGGTGGACATCCCATAGAGGGTGAACTATGCGGCCTTGATTACGATCCGCTAATCTGCGCCCAAGATAATAATGATGGTAAATTTGTTTATCGAACAGAACAGCAGGGCAGCAAAGAAGCTTCTGTTTCGATGCAATGGAAAGGCGAAACGACACCTCATTCCATCGCAACCTATCGGCTAATCAAGTCCGGCAAACGATGGAAGCTTGACGGCGTCGCCTGCGCGAATGAGGGGCGTTTCAATATGCCTGCCGTTAAAACCTCCGCGACACCGTCACGCTGATGCTTGAGATGCAGGGGATCAGGCAGTGATCAAGGAGTAGAGCCTACGCAAACCTCCGCAACTTCGCCCGTATGCGTTCACGGATTGGCGGCATGGCAGGCGGAGGCTGGAACTTCGCGCCGGAGATCGTCTCAAACAACGCGATATAGCGCGCGCTGAAATCGACCAGCGTTTCCGGCGGAATCGGCGGAATTGGGTCTTTATAAGGATCGCAGCGCCCGGCGATCCATAAACGCAGGAATTCCTTGTCCAGGCTTTCCGGCTCCGCGCCCTCGGCCAGACGCGCCGCGAGGCTGTCCGCTTTCCAGTATCGGCTGCTGTCCGGCGTGTGGATTTCGTCAGCGAGAGTCAGACGGCCTGCATCGTCATAGCCTAATTCATATTTCGTATCGACGAGGATCAGGCCGCGCTTTGCCGCCAGCTCGCGGCCACGCGCGAACAGCGCCAGCGCCGTCGTTTCCAGTTCCTTCCACTGCGCGGCAGACAAAATTCCTTTGGCGATGATTTCGTCGCCTGTAATTGGAACATCGTGTTCGCCCGCGTCGCCTTTTGTCGTCGGCGTCAAAACCGTAGTAGGAAGTTTTGAATTTTTCTTGAGGCCATCCGGCAGACGTACACCATAAGGCTTGCGTTCGCCTTTTTGATACATCGACCAAATAGAGGTCGAGGTCGAGCCCGTCAGATAATCGCGAACCACGACTTCCACCGGCAGCATCTTGAGCCCCCGTACAACCATGACGTTGGGATCGGGATATTCGATAACATGATTGGGAACGATGTCGGCCGTCGCCTCGAACCAGAAACGCGCGGTATCCGTCAACACCTGCCCCTTGAACGGCACGGCGGCAAGCACCTGATCGAAGGCGCTTTGCCTGTCGGTGGCGATCATGATGCGTCGGCCATCGCCAAGATCATAATGATCGCGCACCTTGCCTCGTCCGAAACCGCGCAGTTCAGGAAATTGCGCATCGACAAGCGTATCGTCAAGCCGCGCGCGAATCAAATCGTAAAGGGGATTTTGTTCGGAGGGTATGTTCATAAAAAACCATATTCACCAGAGGGGTTTGCCACAAAAACAAATTGTCGCAACAGGGCAAGTAAACTACTCTTCCGGGATTCGTCAATGAACATTCCATGGCAGACAAATGAACACCATATTAAGACCTATTGAATTGAACATGCTGTCTTCCAAGCCCGGCAAAGCTAATGGCCGCTGTGAGATAGAGGGAAAGGGTCCCACTCAATACGTCGGCACACTTTATTCTGTCGAAGAGTACCTCTCAACTTTAAACACATGGAAATGCGCCTTAAGGACTTTCCTCACGCAGCGCCCCCATGTTGAGGATCCGCTTGAAACCCGCAATCGCGCTATCCTTGAGGAAGCCTCTAAAAATAGAAACTCTTTTGTTGTCAAAACAAAAGAGGGAACATTGATCCTCTTAAAAGCGGGGGATGAAGTTCATGATCCCAAAACAGGCCAAATCTCAAAAATTTACGGGCCAAGAGTTCCGCGCGGCGATGCGGTTGGTTATCATCTATGAGGAATCTACTCTTCCCTATACCTATTCGTTATCGGATACCGCCTGTCGCGGGAGAGATGCTTGGCTGTGACTTTGGGGCCCGGAGGTGATTGGCGGCGTTTGTATTCGCCTCGGTCGAGCATTTGCCACACGCGCCGCACCGTATCCAAATCGTAACCCTGTTTCACGATGTCCGCCGTGCCGAAATCTTTTTCGATCAAACTTTCCAGAATGGCGTCCAGCACATTGTACGGCGGCAAGCTGTCCTGATCCGTTTGGTTCGGCTTCAGTTCCGCCGTTGGCGCTTTGATCAGCACGTGTTCGGGAATGACCATGCCTTCGGGCCCAAGCGCGCCTTCGGGTTTCTTCCGGTTGCGCCAAAGGGCCAGTAAATACACCAGTGTTTTGTAAACATCCTTCAAGGGCGCATAGCCGCCGCACATATCGCCGTAAAGCGTGGCGTAGCCTGTCGCCATTTCCGACTTGTTACCAGTCGCCAGAACCAACGCGTTGCCCTTGTTCGCCATTGCCATCAGGATCACGCCACGGCAACGCGACTGAATGTTCTCTTCCGTCGTGTCAGACGGGCATCCGGCGAACTTGGCCGCCAGAATTTGTTCGAACGCTTCCATGGCTGGCGTAATGGAAAGCGTGGTTAATCTGCATCCGAGGCCTTTCGCGACAGCCGCCGCGTCGTCAAGGCTTTCCTGTGACGTATAAGGCGACGGCATCATAACCATTCGCACATTGTCGGCGCCCAACGCATCGACGGCCACCGCGGCAACCAGAGCGCTGTCGACGCCGCCGGATAGGCCCAGAATAACCTGGCTAAACCCGTTCTTGCTCACATAGTCGCGCACGCCCGTGATCAGCGCGTGATAAACGGCCTCCTCATTTTCAGGAAGCGTTGCGACCGTGGTGGTTTTCGGCTCAAGACGCCCATCGTTGATATTCCAGGATGTTAGAGCCAATTCATCAGACCATGCTTTAGCCTGCGCCCTGATTTCACCCGTTGCGTCCATCGCGAAAGAGGCGCCTTCGAACACGAGCTCATCCTGACCGCCCCACTGGTTGATATAGACGAGCGGCAGGCCCGTTTCAGCCACCCGGTCGCGCGCAAGAGCGTAACGCTGCTGCTGCTTGCCCATCGCGAAAGGACTGCCGTTCGGCACAATCAGGATTTGCGCGCCGTTTTTTTGTAAATGCGCCGCCGCTTCCGGCGTCCACATATCCTCGCACACCAAAATGCCGAGGCGATGACCGCGCCAATCGACAGGCATCTGCAACGGCGCGGGATCATAAACGCGCTTTTCATCGAACGGCCCATAATTGGGAAGATCGTATTTAAAAACCTTGGCGGCGATCTCGCCGCCGTCGAGAAGCAACGCGGTGTTGTAGATTTTTTCCTCTTCCTGCCACGGCGCGCCGAGGAGAAGAGCCGGCCCCGAAGCCGTTTCCCGCGCGAGGCCGCGCACGGCATCCTGAACATCTTTCAACAAACAGGGCTTGCGCGCAAAATCCTCCGGCGGATAGCCGGTGATGAAAAGCTCGGTCGTCACCACAAGATCGGCGCCCTTCTGCGCCGCTTCGCGCCACGCGGCAGTGAGCTTACTGCAATTTCCCGCAATATCGCCAACGACAGGATTCAGTTGCGCCAGCGCCAACACTAACCGATCAGCCATACTCTCAACTCCGTGATGCGTTACTGCCTACGCTGCATTTCTGTCGCCGAAGCCCCGACCTGGGATTGCGCCTGCTCGATGAGTCCTTGAGCCGTGCGTATAATGATCTGGTTTGCCGCCTCGGCATCGCCTTGAGCTTCCTGACTGATGCAATTCATATAGCTCTGCGTCGCGGCCGCAAACGCGTTGTGCTGCTCCATTTGCGCGTTAAGATCGTTGGCAGGCGTTTCAGGATTCTGCGACAAGAACGCCGGTTGTTGCGGCGGCGCGCATCTCGTCGATTGCCAGCTCCCGCGGCCCTCCGAGTAGGTCAAGGTGCCCGCCTGAGCAGGCATGGCCAATACGAGTGCGGCGAGCAGAGCGATGGGTAAATCAAGACGCATGTGAGCCTCCCCGTTTGATGACCTTACCGCCCAGCATAGCGAGGATGCTTAACAACGCCAATGGGATTTAAATGCCTGGAGCATAGGAGTTTCGTCGTTCATTCCAAATGGTTACAGAACCTGTTGCACACAGGTCTTAACCTTTCTAGGATGCAGCACATTCCGTATAAGGATAGAGCGAGTTTTCTTCATGGCCGCACCATCTCAACAGCCGCGCCCCTTGTCGCCGCATTTGAGCATTTACAAGCCGCAAATGACGTCCGGCTTGTCGATTTTTCACAAGATGACCGGCATAGGGCTTTCCGGTGGCCTTATCCTTCTGGTGGTCTGGCTGGCCTGTCTTGCCGCTGGGAAAGAGACTTACGACGGCATAATGGCCATCCTCACGCATCCCATTGCGAAGATTTTCCTCATCGCCTGGACGTGGGCGTTTTTCTTTCATTTCGGTGTTGGGATACGCCACCTGCTGTGGGCTACCGGACGGTGCCTGTCGTTGAAAAGCATATACACAACGGGCGCTATCGCCCTTGCTTTTTCGTTTTTGGCAACCATAGGGCTCTGGGCTTTTATTCTGGGAGTCGGCTGAAATGACCAAGGACACCTCCCGCCGTTCACCGCTTGGCCGTGCGCGCGGCCTCGGTTCGGCCAAAAGCGGCACGGAATCCTGGCTCGGCGAACAGGTTGCCGCGCTGGCTCTCATTCCATTGTCCCTTTACGTTCTGGCCAGCTTTCTCGCGAATGTCGCATTCGGGGATGGGTATGCCAGCGCCCTTGTGTGGCTGCGCAGTCCTTTCAACGCTGCCGCCATGATCCTGCTGATCCTCGTCGAGACGTGGTATGGCGCACACGGCATCATATCGGGCATCGTCGAGGACTATATCCATCACAGGGCTTGGCATGTGTTTGGTCTTATTGCGGTGAAATTCTGCGCGGCTATCGTGGCGCTGGTCGGTATTCTGTCCGTGCTGAAAATTCTGGTGGGAGCATAACGATCAATGCCTAAAGCGTATGAGTTTATCGACCACAGTTATGATGTGATCGTGGTGGGAGCGGGGGGCGCGGGATTGCGCGCGACGTTTGGCATGGCGGCGTCAGGCTTGAAGACCGCCTGCATCTCCAAAGTGTTTCCCACGCGCAGCCACACGGTCGCGGCGCAAGGCGGCATCGGCGCTGCGCTCGGCAACATGGGCGAAGACGACTGGCGCTGGCATTTTTACGATACGGTCAAGGGATCGGATTGGCTCGGCGATCAGGACGCCATCGAATACCTGTGCCGCGAGGCCGCGCCTGCCGTGATTGAACTTGAGCATTACGGCGTGCCTTTCAGCCGCACGCCCGAAGGCAAAATCTATCAGCGCGCTTTCGGCGGCATGACAACGAAGTTCGGCGAAGGCACTGCAGAGCGAACCTGCGCCGCTGCCGATCGCACGGGCCACGCCATTTTGCACACGCTCTATCAGCAGGCGCTTAAGCACGATGCCACGTTTTTCATCGAGTATTTCGCGCTCGACCTGATGATGGACAACAGAGGCGTCTGCCGCGGCGTTGTGGCCTGGAATCTGGATGACGGCACAATCCATCGTTTCCGCGCGCATCAAACAATTCTTGCGACGGGCGGTTACGATCGCGTTTATGCGGCCAGCACTGCCGCGCATATTTGCACCGGCGACGGCAACGCGATGGCTCTGCGCGCCGGATTGCCCTTACAGGATATGGAGTTTATCCAGTTCCATCCGACAGGCGCGTATGGCACAGGCTGCCTGATCACGGAAGGCGCGCGCGGCGAAGGCGGATTCCTGACCAACAGCAACGGCGAACGCTTCATGGAACGTTATGCGCCGCAAGCCAAAGACCTTGCGAGCCGCGATGTCGTTAGCCGTTCGATGACGATGGAAATCCGCGAGGGCCGCGGTTGCGGGCCGCTGAAGGATCACCTTCACCTGCACCTTGAACATCTTCCTCCCGCCGTTATCCACGAACGTCTGCCCGGCATCGAGGAAACCGCGCGCGTTTTCACGAGCGTGGACGTGACCAAGGAACCGATCCCCGTCATTCCCACCGCGCATTACAGCATGGGCGGAATCCCCACCAACCTGCAAACCGAAGTCATGCGCCCGTCAGCGAGCAATCCCGACGCTCCCGTGCCGGGTTTGATGGCCATCGGCGAAACGGCTTGCGTATCCGTGCACGGCGCGAACAGGCTCGGCTCCAATTCGCTGCTCGATGCCGTCGTGTTTGGCCGCGCCGCCGCTTTGCGCGCAACGGAAATTGTAACGCCAGACTCACCCCATCGCGACCTGCCGGCAGGCGCGGGCGATGTCGCATTGGAACGGTTCGACTTTTTCCGCCACGCGCAAGGCAATATCCGCACGGCCGCTCTGCGTCTTGAGATGCAGAAGATCATGCAAATCGACTGCGGCGTGTTCCGTAGTGGCGCCACGCTGGCCGAAGGGCAAAGGCTGTTGGGCGCGGCTTGGGAAAAACGCAAAAATCTTCAGGTCACGGACAGATCGCTTGTGTGGAACACCGATCTTCTTGAAACGCTGGAGCTCGACAACCTGATGATTCAGGCTATTGCGACCGTCGCCTGCGCCGTCAATCGCAAGGAATCGCGCGGCGCTCATGCCCGCGAGGATTTCCCCAAGCGCAACGACAAGAGCTGGCTGAAACATTCGGTCGTGTGGGTGAACCCCAACGGAACGACGCTTTTGGGCGAACGCCCTGTCCGCCTGCGAACGCTCACCGATGAAGTCAAATCGATGCCGCCAGTGGCAAGGGTGTATTGAGGTTTTTCATGGTCCAGTTTTTCCTCCCCTCCAACTCAAAAATCCAGCGCGGCAAAAGGGTCGACGCCGCGAAGGGCGCCGCGCATGCACGGACGTTCAAAATTTACCGCTGGTCGCCGGACGACGAGCTGAATCCGCGCCTCGACGAATACATCATCGACTTGAACCGCTGCGGGCCGATGGTGCTGGATGCCCTCATCCATATCAAGAATGACATCGACAGCACGCTAACCTTCCGCCGTTCATGCCGCGAAGGCATTTGCGGTTCCTGCGCCATGAACATCGATGGCACCAACACACTGGCCTGCACCAAGCCCATCGCCGAAATCAGGGGCGATGTGCGGATTTATCCGCTGCCGCACATGGATGTGGTGAAAGACCTTGTGCCCGATCTCACGCATGCGTTCGCGCAATACGGCCTCGTCAAACCGTGGCTGCAAAGCGATACGCCGCCGCCTCCCGACCGCGAACGCGAGCAATCGCAGGAGGAGCGCGAATTGCTGGACGGTTTGTACGAATGCATTCTGTGTTTTTGCTGTTCGGCCAGTTGCCCCAGCTATTGGTGGAACAACGACCGCTATCTCGGCCCCGCCGTTTTGCTGCAGGCCTACCGCTGGATCATCGACAGCCGCGACGAAATGACGGGCGAGCGGCTCGACGATCTCGAAGACCCGTTCCGCATCTTCCGCTGCGAGAATATTTTGAATTGCACAGCCACCTGCCCCAAGAAACTGAATCCGGCAAAAGCGATTGCGGAGATCAGGAAGTTATTGGTGCGGCGGAGGGCATAACAGCCTCGCCATTCTAACGTCATTCCGGAAAATTTTCTTTCGACTGCCCCGGACTTGATCCGGGGAAGGCGAAAGAAAATTGTCCGGAATGACGTTGAGGTTGTGCGGTTATTATATGACCTATCAAATTCAAAAACTCTCAAAACCCCGCTATCCCCCTTACCTCCTCCGGCGTCCTCCCAGCCTCTCGCAAAGCCCGCAAAGTCACCGCCTTATCGCGCTTTGCGTAACGCTGGCCGTTAGCATTCATCAGCAATTTATGATGATGATAAGCGGGCGTTTCGTAGCCCAGCAACGCCTGAAGCAAACGATGAATGTCGGTGACACGAAACAAATCCTCGCCGCGCGTGACCAGCGAAACGCCCTGCAACGCATCGTCCACGGTAACGCTGAGATGATAGCTGGTCGGCACGTCCTTGCGCGCGAGAACGACATCGCCGAATATTTCCGGATGCGCTTCGACTTCGCCTTTACCCCGATCATGCCAGGTCAAAGCGCCAACGCGCGCGCACGCTGATTTCATATCGAGCCGCCAAACCGCAGGCCCTTCCGCCATCCGTTTTTCCCGTTCAACCGGCGACAAATCGCGGCACGTTCCGGGATAAAGCGGCCCGTCCGTCGCGTGCGGCGCATGGCCAGCCGCAGCAGCCTCAGCCGCCACCTGCGCGCGCGTGCAAAAACAAGGATACAATAACCCCATCTCGCGAAGCTGCGCCAACGCCGCCTGATAATCCGCAAGATGTTCCGATTGCAAACGCGCAGGCTCTTCCCATTCAATTCCGAGCCAACGTAAATCCTCCATCAAATCCGCAATAAATTCCGGCTTGCATCGCACGGGATCGATGTCCTCGATCCGCAAAAGGAATTTTCCGCCCACCTCCTTCGCCGCGCGATAAGCGAACAGCGCCGAATAAGCATGGCCTGGATGCAAATGTCCTGTCGGGCTTGGCGCGAAACGCGTGATGATCATTTGGGCGGCGCGGGCGCGTTTTCGGCGCTGTCCAGCATCGCTGCGCGTTCGAAATCGAGCTTGGCGTTGCTGTCCTGCCCCAGTTTCGCCCAGGCCTGCCCGCGCAAACGCAAAGCCTCGGTCATATCCGGCATGAGGATCAACGCATGGTTGAGATCATCAATGGCGTCCCAGTAACGCTCCACGCTCGCGCGTTCGGTCGCCCGATCCATCCAGATGTCGGGATCCTGCTTCTCCAGCCGCAGCGCCGCTGTATATTCGCTTTCGGCCTTTTTGTGGTCGTCCGCGCGCATATAGGAAAGCCCGGCTTGCGCGTGCAACGAAGCCGCATGTTTGCGATCTTTTGTGTCGCGCAAAACCGCCAGCGCCGCGAATTCCTGCGCCGCGAGGATATATTCGCCGCGATGAAATTGCGCGAACGCGTGACACGTTCGCGCGCGATCTCCGCCGTCTTTCTTCAACCAGCTTTCGGCTTCCGCAATCGTGTCGTCCGGCAAGGCTTCGGCATGCTTAAGGCATTGCGCCAACTTCTGCTCAGGCGATAGCGGCGCGGCGGAAGCAGAGGACAGAAAACAGATGACGAAAAACAGAAGCGCCAACACGCCGTATAATTTTCTCATTCTCACCCCTCGCCTTTCGTTTCTATGGGGCCTTATACCGCACCGGCAAAATGTCGCGAAGCAAAGTTTGCACCCGATGTCGATACGTATGTTCGGCCAAGGCGCGATGGCGGGCTTTTTCCGCCATAAGCGCGGCGCGCGAAGAATCCTCCAACAAAAACCGGATTTGCGCGAGCATCTCTGCTTCGTCGCGATAAAAAAGGATTTCCTGATCCGGCTCGAAATATTTTTCGATCCCCTCGCGATATTCGACGACCTGCGGAATGCCGTAGCCCGCGCATTCGAACGTTCGCATGTTTGTGCCCTGCCGCACGACGCGTGCGTGAATGTTCAGCGAAATTTTATGCCGCGCATAGATCATCCCCATGCCGTCGTTGGCGACTGCGAGGCGAAAAGACAGCGGATAATACCAAAACAAACGGCTTTTCATGAAATAATTGCCCACAATAAGAGGCCGGTAGCCCTGCGCGAAAAGAGAGGCGAGGTAAGGATCGCGCTTGGCGTCGCGATTGCCGATAAAACAAATGTCGCGTTTCGTGCCGGCAAAAGGCGCGGGGCAATGCAGCGCGGGATCGAAGGCAAATGGCAACACGCCTCCGTATTGCCCCGGCTGAAGAACAGCCAAAAGCTCCGGCTCATAGCCGGGATCGGACAGGAACACGCGCCCGAAAGGCGCGGCATCGCCCGGCATAAGATGTACATCGTCAATAAGATAGAGGATGTTATTCGCACGCGGCTTCAGATCGCGAAACTCTTTCCGGTGGCTAATGAAAATCGCAGCGGCATAATCGGACTCATTGATCCGCCGGATCAGGGCCCGCCGCCAGCCTTGGGGATCGCAGCGAAACGCAATGCGCTCTTTCAATGAGCATGGCCGCGTCGCAATCCATTCCACCTCGCCCGGAAAAAGCGCCTGCAGGGCCGCAAAATAATAGCGCCCCAACCCTCCCTTCCACGGCTTGGCTACAAGAAGAATTTTCATGGGAGTCCGTTTTTCGATTTCCCAAGTTTACGGTGTATAGCACATTAAAACAAGTTGACTCCCCGCCTGATTGAGACAATTTTTAATGTACGATTTTTAACGGTAACAAACGAGGCCCTCCATGTTCAAGAAACACACAGCCATCCTGTTCGTAACGCTTGCTCTGGCCGCTTGCGCCTCCAGCAGCCCACGCATCATACAGGCAACGCCGGGGATGCCCGATATTCACCTGACCGTCGGCATGGCAACGCAGCTTGAGATGCCTGACTCGGGACGCGTTCAATCCGTAACGGTCGGCAATCCGTCCTTGGTAACGGCAGATCAGGCCGGTGATGTCGTCAACCTCGTGGCGAAAGGCACAATGGGAGAAACAAACCTGATCATCCGTTCCCGCGACGACGACGGCAAGATCAAGGTGTACCAGTATCATGTGTATGTGCAGGAACCCTGAATCCCATCGCAATAACGGAAAAGCCCCCATCCGGGGGCTTTTTTATTAGCAGTTGGTCACAAGCTTTTAATAAACCGTTGCAGAGAATTTTGACAAGCGCACTTGTGTGTTCGCGCCATTATATCCTTCTCTCCGCGAACTGCATCCACAGCCGATAGAACGACTTTCTTATCCGGCTTAATATCCTCAGCAATAAAACTGGGCTTGGCGGAATCTATATGAACGGTAACGGTCGAATGATTTAGGTTTTCTCCTGTCCAAGCAATTTCATCGACACTAAAAACGTGATCCCCCGGCGGAAGAGTATCTATTTCCAAATATTGATCGACGTTGATGCTTTCTTCATTATAGCTATCCGCACGAATCCAGAATGTCGCATCGAGATATGGTCTGTCTTTAGCGTTGTCGTAAGCAGCATATAAAAAGACCTTCGTGCGGTTGGGTTCGACGGAAAATGTTGGCTGAGCACGCTGGCTACTGCTGCATCCAGCGGTTATGAGAAGCATGATCAAAATCGCGGGAATTGAAGTCGAACGCATCATTATGACGTCTCCTCACCCAAACGCGGCCATAACTTATTGAATCATGGCGTCCCCTACGGGACAAATCAGAGTACTGGGAAATGACCCTGCCAATCAAGCCTAACCCTTTAAATTCATTTGGAACAAAGGCGAAAAAGGCAAAAGAGCCAAATCCATGAGAGCCTCCCAACCAGCCGTGATACTACAAATCCCCCGCCTCTACAGCGTTATCGCGGGCCGTTACAATCACGTCGGCATTCCGCAACATTTTTTCCAATCGCGCAAGATCGTCGGCAGGACGGCGTTCTGCCAAAGTCGATGCAACAAGAACATCCCGAAATTCTTGTGCAGATAAGCTCGGCTCAAGCGCGTAAACGACGGACATGTTAACCTCAAAGGTAGGTTGTGTAGGACTATCCTAAATCAGCTTACCTTAAAGCCAGATGGCAATCTGCCGACTTGCAATTTTTCATTATTTTAGACTGGGAGCCTGCGTTGTAAACGGCATCTGCTACTCTTGCTAAAACTCTAACGCCTTCCTCTATCGCTTCTTCCGTAGCGGTCAGGCTTACGCGGATACATTCTCCTTTATGATCCCAGTTCTCATTAAATCCGGGGAAAAAGGTTGATCCGGGAACAACGATCAAATTTTGCGCTTTTAGATCGTGGTATAGCTGCACATCGGTTATGGGCAGGTTTTTGAGCCAGAGCCATGCAAAGATGCCGCCTTCGCCCTTATGCAGAGACCAAGGGACATCACCCATTTCTCTGTGTAGCGCCTTTTTAATGCAATCTGCTTTTGCTCGATAATATGGGGCAATCACGGATTTTGAAACCTCAGCCAGCTCTCCTGATGCTATAGCCTTGGCCGCTATGGCTTGCCCAAAACGCGACGAATGTATGTTGGCGTTGCTCTGAAACGCTTCAATGCTCGATATGTATTCAGGCGCGCCTATGGCGATCCCAACACGCTCTCCCGGCATGCCCGCTTTCGACATGCTCATGCAATGAACGATATTGCCTCCAAAAGCGGGTTTCATATTTTCGAACTCGTCGTAAACCATGCTAGGAAAAGGAGGCGCATAGGCTGAATCAATAAAAACAGGAACACCCTTTGAACTGGCCTGAGAAACGATTATTTCGACTTCCTTATCGCTCACAATGTTCCCTGTAGGATTGCACGGTCTGGAAAAAATGACCGCTCCCGTATTTTCATCGACGAGATTTTCGCCGATGTTCGCCAAGTATTTAAATTCATGGGACGACCGTTCCTCGATAATTGGCTTAAAGGTCTTGAGCATGCGTTTGTCGAGAACCACTCCCTCGTAGCCTGTGTATTCAGGACATAACGGGAGAACAATGCGCCTGAACCGATTATCCGTCGTGTATCCGCCAAAAACATTAGCGGCAATAAAATAAAGCATCTGGCTGCCGGGCGTGATCACGACATTTTCTTTTTTGATGTCCCATTTGTAATTCTCGTTAAACCAGCCGACCAAAGCCTCAATGAACGGCTCATAGCCTTGGCTGGAGCCATACCGGCAAAGCACTTCGTCGAAGGAAGACGAGGACACCAGTTCACGTGTGCATCTTTTCCATAACGCCGCGACTTCCGGGAGGATGACGGGATTGCCCGCGCTCAGGTTGATAACATTCGACCTTGCTGTCAGGGTTTCGGTAATGTCCTTCATTATGGCTCTCACGCCCGTGAGGCAGTCCATTTTTTCGCCAATGGCGGATTTAATGATCGTATTCATGTTTCACCGAAATAAAGTGCTTCAAACAAATGTTTAGTGTTCTTAAAATTGGCCTCAGACCAAGTCGTGTCCGGCTGGCCCGCGCCGCTGCGCGTTTTTCTGTTCCGCCTCGGTGCGGGGACAAAGCTGATAGGCCACCGCGCCGAGACGGCGCATGCCTTCGTCAATGGTCTTTTCGTCAACGCAAGAGAAACTAAGCCGCACCGTGGAAACGTCATCGCGCCCGATATAGAACGGATGACCGGGGACGACGCACACGCCGTCTTTGACTGCCATCTCAAAAAACCGCATAGCCGATACGCCTTCCGGCAATTTCAGCCAGAGAAACATTCCGCCTTCCGGGTTTGTATGCGTGACAGATGGCGGAAAATACTTCTCGATAGCCGCCGTCATGGCTTGCTTCTGTGCGGAATATCTTTCCACGATCTTCGCTATATGGGCGGCAGGATCGTTGTCGATCAGATATTGATAAATAACCTGTTGTGTGAACGAATTCGTATGAAGATCGGCAGCCTGCTTGGCGACGACCATCTTTTCCATAAGTTCGCTTGGGACAACCACCCAGCCTAATCTAAAGGCGGGGACGACCGTTTTTGAAAACGACCCAAGCAAGATCGTGTTTTCAGGGGCAAGATTAATGAACGAGGTTTTTTCTTTCCCTGAAAAACGCAGTTCACCGTAGGGATCATCTTCAACCAGAAAAGTTTTCGTGCCTTTGATGATTTCGGCCACAGCGCGGCGGTTGCTTTCCGAATAGGAGATGCCTGATGGGTTCTGGAAATTAGGTATCACATACATAAGTTTGACGTTTTCAGAAAAAACGTCTTTCAGACGCTCCACGTCCATTCCTTCGTCTGAAAGGGGAACGGGAACAAACTGCGGGCGGAAGAGCGACAGAGCCTGAATGGCCCCCAAGTAGGACGGTTCTTCAAGAACGACCCTGTCTCCCTCATTTACAAGAACCTTCGCCAACAGATCGAGCGCCTGCTGAGAGCCGTGCGTGATAAGGATATTATCCGGGGATACGTGAGATATGCCCCTTTGCTTATAATGGTCTGCTATATGCGCCCGAAGTTCATGCAGACCCTCGGAGTTGCTATATTGCAGGATGTCCGGCCCGTAATGAGTAAGCACATGGTCACAGGCTTTCCTGATGGCTTCCAAAGGGAACAAATCTTTGTTCGGAAGCCCACCGGCGAAAGAGATCATTCCCGGCGAAATCGCAACTTTCAATATCTCGCGCAGAAAGGATCGCGGAATATCCAGCATCCGCGTGGCAAACACTTCATCGAAAAGATTCTCGGATAGCTTATTTTCCATGTTTACCTACCCCATGAACCTGTTCGCCAAAGCTAGCAGATCAGTTTTAGAATGACACATTATTTCCTTCAACCACACGCCGGATTCTTGTTGGCGCGGTGCTGACGCCCTGTTTTCAAATGATCCGCTACTTGGAAGGCAAGCTCAAGCGCCTGCGAGGCATTCAGACGCGGGTCGCAATGTGTGTCGTAGCGCGTGGACAAATCGGATTCCTTCACGGCGACTGCCCCGCCAGTGCATTCCGTTACATTGCGCCCAGTCATTTCCAGATGAATGCCGCCCGGCCACACGTTTTCACTCTCGCAAATGGCAAAAAAGTCACGAACTTCCGCCATAACGCAGTCGAAATCGCGCGTTTTATAGCCGTTGCTTGTAACCTTGGTGTTGCCGTGCATAGGGTCGGAACACCATGCCACCTCACGCCCAGCTTTCTTCACGGCTTGAATGATGGGCGACAGATACTTTTTGATCTTGTCGGCCCCCATGCGCGCGACAAGCGTCAGACGTCCGGCCTCGTTATTCGGGTTGAGAATGTCGATTAACCTCAGCAGATCGTCGATCTTCAAAGAAGGCCCGCACTTGATGCCAAGCGGATTCTTTACGCCGCGAAGAAATTCTACATGAGCGCCGTCTGGCTGGCGTGTGCGATCACCGATCCAAAGAAGGTGCGCCGATACATCATACCATTCCCCCGTCGTGCTATCGACCCGCGTGAGCGCCTCTTCATATGGCAGCAGCAACGCCTCATGCGAGGTAAAGAAGTCCGTTTCACGGATGGCCTTAGAACTTGCGCCGTTAATGCCGCATGCGGCCATAAACTCCAGCGCCTCGCTGATGCGTTGGCAGAGGGCGCGGTAGCGTTCCCCTTGCAAGGTGCTTTCCACAAAGTCCAAATTCCAGCCATGCACCCTGTTCAAGTCGGCATAGCCGCCTTGCGCGAAAGAACGCAAAAGATTCATCGTCGATACGGACTGGTTATAAACCCGCACCATTCTGTCGGGGTCTGGTACACGCGCTTCAGGCGTAAAATCCAATCCATTGATGATGTCGCCGCGATAGCTTGGCAGGGTTATGTTGTCTTGTGTTTCGTTGTCGCTTGAGCGCGGCTTTGCAAACTGCCCAGCCATGCGGCCGATTTTAACAACCGGCGTTGCGCCGCCGAAAGTAAGGACGGCAGCAATTTGTAAAATGACGCGGAATGTGTCGCGGATGTTATCGGTGCAGAATTCGGCGAAGCTCTCAGCACAATCGCCCCCCTGAAACATAAAGGCTTCGCCGTTGGTGACTTTCGCAAGAGCCTGTTTCAGGCGTCTCACCTCCCCGGCGAATACCAGAGGCGGCAGTTTTGTCACTTGTTCTTTAGCGGCGCGCAATTTGTCCATGTCAGAATATTTGGGTTGCTGCAAAGCCTTCTTGGTGCGCCAGCTATCAGGTGTCCATTTTTCTTGTTTCATTGTAATATCCAATCAAATTTAACCGTTGGTGAATCTCGTCTCTTTTATTTTCGGTTCTGGTCTTTTTGCTGCGTCATAATCTGAAACAAGTTTGAGGCCATGAGGGGTTGTTCCGAACAAGAAAAGCATTGTCGGAGACCCAAATGAGTGAAGCGTATGCAGTTTGTATAATTTGCGCGCCGTTTCAGTCGTCACACATGCATGAACAAGCTCTTCCGCACACATCTTGGCGGCCAAAGCGTTTGAGTTGGCATTAACGACCCTGTTTTTCAGTTTCGACACGAGGAACTTGGGGGATGGATGTGAAGCTATCACCCAATTTTCAGGAATATTTTCTACCTCGCAATTCGCTGCAAGCTGCATGTTATCGAGTCTCATATAATAATGATGAAACAGGACATTGCAGTCAGTGTTTGTGAAAAACAGGTTTGCAAGTTTGTTGTAAACCGCGCACGTGACGAATATGGGAAATACGCTTTTGTCAGTGATGGTTCTCGCAGAATTCACTGAATCTTCTGGCGTTTCGCAGTAAAAAAACCTGCTCTTGTCGTTAACGCCACATTCATCCGCCCAAGTATGAGCGGCGAGAGCTATATTTGTCCCCTCCGGGCCCAAAATATAGAAATTGATCAACCTGATTTTTTCCGAAGCTATTGTGCTTGATAAATCATTGGTTGGAGGATCTGGAAAAATTGGAAGCGTAATTTCCATAACGCCCTCACTCACTCCGCCGCCGGACGTTTCTGCTTCGATGCAGAAATCGGGGTCGATGCCCCACACCGCTTGGAGGGCAGTTCAGGCGAAGAAGCGCCCATATCGTTCTTTTCCCATCCAGCCGGGTACGTGTAGTTGCCTAACCCATTAATTTTGGCTCCCCATTTTGCAAACGATGCCCGAAGATCATTGACTGAAGCATCGTCATCTAATCCGAAAGTCAACCTGAGATAGTCGTCCTGCATCTCACGAACGCCGATCAAATCGCGGCTTTTGTATTTCTCAAATTTTTCACAGACTTTTCGGAATGCCGGTGAGCCAGGATTTATCTCGATCAGATTTGCGATGATCTCCTGAGGCTTATGACCCAGATATTTTTGCGCCAATTCGGCAACGCGAAGAGCCTGTTCATAGGTGAGGCGCAAGGTTTCGTCCGTCTCTCCCGGAAGTCCGATCACGAAGCTGGCGACCGTGTCTATCCCATGAGAGAAAAGAAGTTCTGCGGCGATAAGGTTTTGTTCCGGTGTCGTCCTCTTGTTGATGTTGTTCAGTATTTCCCGGCTGCCGGATTCGAACCCGATGGCGACTTCGGTCACGTTTAGTTTTTTGAGCAACGCTATGTTGCTCTCCGTAATCCTGTTTGCCCTTGCAAATATTTTTAACTCGACTTGGAGGTTAGGGAACTCCCTTTGCTTTATTTTTGCGAGACTGGATAACCACTCGTCGCTTTGCATAAAATCGTCGCCGATTTCAAATATGTATTTTGCGCCGTAGCGTTCTGATAAAACGACCAGCTCATTCAGATACAAGCGCTCATCCTTGAACCGAAGCCCTTTGTCCGCCCGCCCGCAGAAATAGCAATATTGTGAGTTCAATCTGTTGGCGCAGCCTTTATGGCTGTATGCGCGGAAACTGGTTGCTTCACCTCGCTCTAATTTTTGCGAAGCTTTTCTGTATAATTCCAACAGATCAGGATCAAATTCCAACAGCAGGTTCGAATTAATTGGAACGTCCTTCTCGATGGTGCGCGCGACCTTGGCTTTTGTTTTATCCCAGTAAGCTAAATTGGGAATCTGAGGGAATGGTTTGCCTTCGACCAACCCAAGCATTGCCTCTTCACCATCCCGTATAACGACGGCGTCAATAATCTCATGTCTGTTGAAAACGATGTTGTCCGCGAGTTGGGTCGCGTGGTGCCCTCCCATTACGACAAGAGAACCGGAATTCTTTGCGGCGGCCGCTATTTCCAGCGACGTCTTGTACGACGCCATCATTGCTTGAATCCCAACGATGGAATACGCCCCGGTTGCTATTTTCTCCTGTATCTCCGCAAGGGGTTGATGCTCGCCGTCGATGATCTCGATAGTTGGGGCTTCGCGGCCCATCTTCTGGATCAGGTAATTCTTCAGGGCCACAAGCCCAAGCGGAGGGCTGTCATTTACGCCGACGGTAAAATAATCCGAATCCAGCGGCGGATAGATCAAAAGAACTTTTTTATCGTTAGGCGCTGGGTTGTCCTGAGGTTCCTTTGAAAAATCATTCGAACTGTGAAAGACAACATTGCCTGAAGTATTTTCCGACATTTAAATTCTCCGTTGTTTTTAATGGATCAAGTTTTGTTCATCTCAGAAATTTAGCTGCGCCTAAAACCAATCTCTGCTGCGTGAAATGTCGCTAATTCTTCAACCGCTGCAACAGCTCTTTTCATTGATAATTCATACAGTTGTTAGCTTTCATGCGCCGAGAATTCGAAATAGCGATTTTGAATACCGTATGTATATTTCTGATACCCGTCCCCTTTCTGTTGTCGGTTGGCTCAAACTTTCGTTGCTTGTTTGCCGTTTTCAGCAGCCATCATCGGCATTGTCTTTTCCCACAGGGAAAAGAAGTACCGGCGGGAAGCCTCAGCCATGCTGGCTGCATCGAGAACGATGATTTTGGGATAGAGATCACCTAGTGGGATTAACGTGCCGTACTTGCGTCCGTAGACACAGAAAGGCGTTGGATCGACATAGTTTCTTGAGATCGACCGGAACTGAAAGCGCGGGGTAGAAAGTGGTGGATCATACTCATTCGTAAAGAGGCACTTAATCTCTGCCGTCAGGTTAAGATCGACGAGACAATCGAGCGCAGTGATCTTTTCAAGTCCGCAAATCCTTGCAAATACGTCAGCCGTAGGCGTGACAATCAAAACTTCGCCACCATCGTTTTTGATTGTTTGCATCATGTCATCCAGGAAGGCGTTATTGTCTTTCACGCCCTCGAAGACATGGATGCCATCATGCCGTCGCCGCACACCTTCGGGATCAATGAACTCCAGTCCGGCTTCTTCAATGGCTCCGCTGATTTGGGCCGTGGTCGTTGGGCGTGGCGATATATAACCCAATTCAAGTTTGCGGATTGTGGCGATGGACAAGTTGGTTGCCTTGGCCATGTCTTTCTGTGACCAATTCATCAAAGCGCGCGCCGCTCTTATTTGACCCGCCGTGAGTACAGTCATGCGGCACCCGGCTGCACATCTTGAAGCGCTTTGCCAGCGAGAGCCATGTTCGCGCATTCAACGATTTTCAGGAGATTTGAAACCCTTTTGGAGTCCACACGTTTCAATAACTCTCTGTTGTTCAGAAAGACGTGTTTTTTCTTCCGTAACGGCAGCGAATCCGGCTCGGCAAGGCCGGCCATAACCGCCACGCGCGGGCAGCTTCCCTGTCCCTGATGGGGCTGGTTTTCATATCCAACAAACACCAGGGCAGTCAGGCCGAGATTACAGATTTCCGAAAGCTCTCTGTGGGCGGCTTCATCAAATGAATCCTCGTCCCACTCAACCTGACCCATCGGCAAATCCCACCCATCCGCCGTTTGGGAAAACAGGACGTTACGGCGGTTGTCGAAAACGACGATTTTAATAAGCCTTGTTTCTTCTTGTTCGCTTTCGTCTGAGCTTGGAAAACCAAAAAGTTGTGGGCAGCCATGATCAGCAAACAATCCTTGCGTCCTGGCATCGGGAACCGTGGCAAACATTTTTCACCCAAACCTTTCAATGCGAACTGATTAGACAGCCCTTTTAATGAGACGAAATATGCACTTCAGCTTCAACGGACGTTTTCTCGTTTTATGAATACCGTTGTTATCTTTCCTGTTCAAAAACGTGGCTTGATCCTTTTTCGCTATTTTATTTATCTCTGTTGGGCACCGTTTTTTATGCATCCAGCCAATTAAGATCGACCCTCGCCAAACCATAGGCCATGCGCCAAAACCTTTTGATTTCGTCAGGAGAAAATCCTTTGGCCTTCAGGTCGTCAGGACGGCATTCTCCGTTTGCCTTCAGGATTTCTACGATGGCTGTTGCCATGCTCTGGCATGGGGCGAAAACGTCTTCATTTCCTTGAACCTGGACAATCAACATATCAGCCCCCACCGAGTGATTGATCTCCTCGTGCAAAAAGTGTTCGATTTCGTCTGCAATCATCCTGTCGGTCGCATATATGCGATGGCGCTCAAGAAGCCGGTCATAAATGCGACGAAGAAGAACTTTATCCGCCACCAATTCGGCGAGCTTCCCGATGTTAAGTTCGCCTTCCTTTAACCCGTCGATTATCCGGTCTAGTTCGGCGGCATCAGCAGCTATTTTGTCGATGAACAAGTCAGGGTGCGCCGTTTGGCAGAAGGCTTCGATTAGCGTGGCGAGATCGGCAGCGCGAACCGCGCCGCCTGTTTTGATGTTGCCGCCTTTCGAAAGCTCGACAACAAAGCCGAGGGCGGTAAACAAGAGTTTGAAATCCGAGCGTGTCATTGTGGCCTCTTTGAAAAATCAATGAGGCCATAGGCGCGAATTTCGTGGCTCAAAACCACAGCTATTTTTGTGCATATCGACCAATATCAGTGGCCATGACAGTCACTTTGGCGAAAGTGTGCCTGGTTGGTACATATAATGGCTTTCATTATTCTGAAATTTGCCGGGCTGACAGTCACGGCGCAGAATTTTGCGCAGCCCTAAACAATCAGCGCATTTTACAAACGCGCATTCATTGTATTGCGTTATCAGGAAAAGAATTTAGGCGAGCGGGCGACGTTCCGTTAGCTTCGCATGTTACGCGAGCGGCGCGGCCATATTCCAGATGATGCCAAAATAATCCCGGAAGGCTTTGGCAAGGCCGAATGACTTATGAAGGATAAAATGAAAACTGTCTTTGCCATCCGGAAAGACTTCCGCGAATTTGCCGTCATACACGAAATAGTGCATGGGCATGACGCTGTTGCCCGGCACAAGCCGGAATTGAAATTCATCCGGCACCGCCTGCGCGCCGCTTGTGTCGGAAAACAAGCACTTTACGGCGGCTGCGCCGTTCAAGTTTTTCAGGCGATCCATGTTGACCATCCCATCAACGCCGAGAGACTTGGCCATCATGTCCTGTGATTTGAATATCCCGACGACTTCGCCTCTTTTCGCCTTGACCGTTTGAAGCATGTCTTCAAACAGCATGTCGCAGCTATACGGGCCTTCGATAATTATTATGTCGCCGCCTTTCTTTCTCCGGACGCCTTCGTCTTCGGTAAATTCAACGCCCGCGTCCTCGACGGCCTGACGAATGATGGTTATGGTTTTTCCTCTTGGAGCTTTATATCCAAGCTCCAGGTTGCGGATTGTACTAGGTGACAATCCAGTCATATCCGCCAAATCTTCGCGCCTCCAATTCAGGAGCGCCCTCGCCGCTTTTATCTGACCTCCGTGTAATTGGTACATTTTGCCGCCCTAAAATCGAAAGCCCTTAGAAATTGTCAGAGGCTAAACATTGCCCTCATTATTCACCGCACCATCAGACCCGCTCGCTTGCAAAGGAGCGTTTCTCAAAGACACTCCATGCTGGAAAACAAATTCAACGCCAAAATCAGAGAAGCTCTTCACAATCTTTTCAACCGTTGCGGCTGTAGGAACAAATTTCCCCTGTTCGATATTTTTTACGGTCTCGCGTGAAATACCGACAATTTCCCCGCACTTTGCCCTACTCCAGTCTAACAAAGCTCTAGCCGCTCTTAGCTGGGCGGGTGTAATTATGACGGGATTTAACGAACGCATGTTTCGGTCTCAGTTTATTGCCTCGGCAAACTTGAAATTGATTAGGTAGCGGATCACGTCGTCAAATTGATCCCGCTCAAGCTCCTTCACGTCCGTGACGCCGAAGGCCGTGGTCAAAACCCCAAGCACAACTTCTGTGCCGACATTTTGCGTCTCGGTTACATAAGCAACCAAGGAAGAAAGCGCCCGCAGTTCCCGATCCGTGAATGTCCCCGCATATAAAGCGGCCAGTTCTGTATCAAGAGCCTGAAGGGCGTTCGGCACGTTTTTGTATGCCTGATCGAAAGACTCATCTTTGTCGGCTTCTTTCAAAATTTTTCTGTCTTTCAGTGCAATAACAGTCACAATAGCCTCCCTTTGAAAATAGTTATGCTGCTGCAAATTCCTGTTTGGGATCGTCTTGAGTAAAGGCTTGCCAACGATCTTCCAGTGGAACTGGGTCGCTATGGCTAATGCCCACAGTGCGTTCCCAGTTTTCCAGAATGGCTTGAGCGACAATTTCGCCGTGCCGGGCAATGAATGTTTCGAAATGGGGCATCGCTATAATCCTTATAAAATGGCCTTTTCTGAGAACCAATGATAGGCAACATACCGACCGGGGGTAATGAAAGCAATATAAAACTTCCACTGACATAAAACAAAACTACCAATCATAATAAGCTAATTAAAACCCCGTCCAGAGTTAATCTTTGGTTAACGTGAGGCTGTTTTTTGGTGTCACTAACCAAAATTGGGTAATTATTTACCAGAAAACGGCAAATATATTCCCTCTTCCAATTGAATGAGCTTAGTGCTATAAGTGGTAATACTTCCAATCAGTGGAAACAGAAAAATGACGACAGGGAAACAAATCCGGGCGGCTAGGGTGCTCGCGGAATGGGATGCCGAGGATTTGGCCGCCAAAACGAAGCTAACCCGTGAGACTATTTTCAATATTGAGCGTGGTGTTTTTCGTCCGCGACCAGCGACGCTCGAAAAGATTGTCAAGGCGTTCTCCGACATAGGCATCGAGTTTATAGAAAATGAGGGCGTTAGGCGGCGTCCTGAGGGTGTTGAAATCTTCGAAGGCGCCGAGCGTTTTGATGATTTCTATGACTTCCTCTATGAGCATTTAAAGCGTTATGGCGGTGAGGTTTGCCTCAGCATTTCTAATCAAAGTTTGTTAGCCAAGTACCGCAAAGATCCAAAAGTGCACTATGACCGCATGAAAGCGTTATTCGCGAGCGGCATTATCAAGCCATTCCGCATATTGGCTTCAGAGAGCGAATATTTTCACCGGCCAATGTATTCTGTTTTCAAAGTGCAACCTGAGGGAAACATATCACCGACCGGATTTTGGGCTTTTGGCGATTGCCTTGCGCTTATTTCTTTCGTCCATAGTCCGGCACCATACGTCGTGGTCTTACGATCCGCGCCCTTGGCTGCTGCATACCGTCAGGCTTTTGATATTGCTTGGGCTGTTGCCAAAGAGCCGCCACCCCCGCCTCCAGGAATGGAAGGTGAGGAATGAACGCAAAGCGATATGAAACCATAGCTAGAACGCCATATTTTGAATATTGCTATAGCGCCGCGCCTGAAAAGGCCGATGGGCCTAAGGGTACCGGAGAGAAAACGCTTATTGTTTCTTTTCCCGGTCGAAAAAATAATCGACCGGCTGATATATCACCTGATCAAAGCCCCACATTTTTGTGGAAAGATTTAAACAGCAGTGATGCAGATGTGCTATTTATCAGGTCTGTTTATGAGGGCGATCATAATTATGCAAACATTCATGATGATTATGATCTCTTGCCTGGACTATTGTATAATTTGAGGAAACAAAAGGGGATAGACCGTCTCGTTCTTTTCGGATTTTCACTTGGATGTGGCCCTTGCCTATGGTTGGCAAGAAAAAACATTGCTGATGAAGTCGTTCTCCTTTCACCGGGGCTATACTCGGTAGTTACGCTTAATGCAGTGGAAGACAGTCGGTGGCAGCAAGATTTCGACAAATTTTGCGCCACGTGGAGTTTGCCGGAGATAGAACCGTATCCGCAAGATGTGCCGGTGAAAATTATACAGGGTCTTAATCTTGAAGATGACCTCCTGAAGGAACGGCCGCTTGTTTACTATCTTAAACTGCTAATGCCACAAGCCACAGTGGAAAGGGTTCCGGGTGTTGGTCATCACATTCCTAACTTCTGGAAAGACCAAGGAATCCTTCAGACAAAAATCCACGATGTTCTTGATATAAAAACAACAAACCGCGTTCGAGATCACAAGGCGAACTGGACAAGGCTGGCTGGCGCTTCCACCCGTGGCGCACATCCAATTGTTGAGCAGTCTTTGGCCGCGTATGGATGACTGTTTTTTGGCCACATTATGATCACTGTCCCGGCAAAACATTTCTACATGATCCGACATGGGGAGACTGTCGCCAATGCCGAGGGCTGGGTGGCTGGATCATTAGACACGCCTTTGACCGATAAAGGGCGCAGACAGCCACAAGCTGCGCGGCAAGTTTTGGAAACTCTCCCGCTCAAGCCTAAACTTATAATTCATACTGGTCTTTCACGAACGAAAGACACGGCAATCATTCTGAACGAGAACCTGAACCTTCCGATGTTGGAAAGAGCCACAATGGCAGAGTGGTGCTTGGGTGACTGGGCGAGCATTCCGCTTAAAACATGGGTGGAACGCCGCGAAGCAGGACTCACACCGCCAAACGGCGAGTCAAAAGAAGCGTTCGGCCAACGTGTGATTGGCGGGCTGGAAGAAGTTCTAAACCTGCCGGAGGAGCCCCTTCTCATCGTAACACATGGCGGTGTTTTCCGTGCCTTAATGAGGCACTACAAACTCAACATTGGCAACATAGAAAACTGTCATTTGTATGAGTTCGTTCCCAGTACTGAGAATGCACCTTTCCCTTGGAAAGTCTGGAGCCACCACGTTTCAGAAGAAGGGATCGTCTCACGAAAGCTCGTTGAGGCTGTCAAAATGTCCGAAGCGCCAGTAGGCCGCACCTCTGTGCTATCCCGTACGCTACAACATATGTGTCTATAGAACGATTGGCGAGGCGTTTCCGTCACTTCAACTCATTCCGGCTCGATTTGACGAGTAGATTGGCCAAACCGCGGGTCTGTCTGAAATTCAAATTCAATTCAAGGGCAGCTTTAACAACAAACGTTGACCATTCTGCCATCTGTTTCCGGCTGGCTTTCGCTTTGGCCTTGTTGCTTGCCTCCATGAGAAAGCCCACGACAGAATCCACGAGCACAGGATCCGTATTTGCTTTGTCGATACCCTTTACAGGAAGATCGACAAGCTCATCAGCCGTAACGTCCATTGCGCCGCATAGGCGTAGCAGCCATTCCACAGTCAATTTACGTGCGCCGGTCTCCAAACGACAAACTTGTTGTTCGGTCGTGTCGATTTTCTCTGCAAGTTCCTTGGCAGTCCAGCCAAGACGTTCGCGAATTTGTCTAATTCTGTTTTTGCGTACCATTGTATATGCCTCCTGATGAATACTCTTGTATATAAACAACCTTAATTTCTTACTAACCAAAACGGAAGTCAATGCTTACCAGAATAGAGATACCAAATTCAAGCAAGAAATTACCATTTAATGAAAGCCCATAAAAAATATCATCTGAAACTAAAAATTAATCTTGTAATAACTAACCAATTTGGGTAGTCATACATTCGCAGGCCGTTGTTACCACATGTTTTAAAAAGGCGAGATCCCGTTCAGGGGCTGGCCTCAGGGTAAAAGCGGTGAAGGTGAATTTTCTACTGACACAACATTTTAGAAATTGAAAAACACGCATTAGGCGTGAACGGGCAGACTCATATTTAGCAAGGCATGGTAAACAATGTATTACGATACGATTTCTGACATCCGTCATACGGCAGTCAAGAGCCTATCTTCTCTTGCCGTCGCTTGGCTGCCGCTAAGTCAGGGCACCGGTCCTCCGGCCCCTTTCTGACGTCTTAGCCATTTCACAAATTCAATTTTTATGGAGCTGTCATATGTTGAAGCAGCACAGGATATTTATATATATTTTTTTCATGCCGATGAATATGAAAGATGCAAACACTATTTGGCAATCAGTTGTGACACGCTATAATCGCGAGAGTCGCTTATCAAACCGTGAGGCGTCTCATGGCTAAGCGGCATCACAATAAGAACAGGCCCATGCCTGTTGTTCGCGTGGGCGAAATGGCGACACCAGAGCGTTGTCGTCAGTTGGGCGGTGTTATGACTGAGGTTGTTGACCGCGATGTGAACGACAAGGCGTACATAAAACGTCATCGTGCGCGTCTGGAATGCATGCTGGACTATTATTTCTTGCATTATCGTATCAGCGACCCACAATATATGGCGGGTCTTAAATTCCGCGAGATATTCCTGCGCGTCAACTATGGCGCTAATTGTAAAATTCTTTGCAGTCCATTCATTATCGGCGCAAAACGCTCTGATCCAGAGAGCAAAATTCTAGCCCATCTCGACTGCTTGCGCTGGATGGACGAGGCGAGCAGAACTCTTTCCCAAGAACAACTTGATGTCGTCCGCAGGGTATGCGGCTATGACCAGTATGCGGGCGGGCGAGACAGCAAAAGAATTCTTCTGCGCGGTCTCGACAAACTGGCCGCCTATTGGGGCTATAAATAGCAGCTCAATTTCTGCACATTATCAAGCGACGCCCCCGATAGGCCGAACAAATCCCAAGAAAGCCGTCGATTGGGGATGCGCCATGTTTTCTTCTGTTATGATTATAGCCTATTAGGAACTCGATGTCATATATACTTAATTACGTCTGGCACAATATGGCACAATGGGACACAATACAAAATAATTATTTTGAATAACTGCATTTTTTTCTTGATTTCTTGGCACTACAGGCGTATAAATACGTCATCATATCGGAAACGAGTGAGAAAAATCAGGAAGGCAAAAACTGGACGAGCCGCGCAGAATTTTTCTGGCGGCTTTTTCATTGCCTAAATTCGTAGCACGAAGATCAGGCCATAAAGGTTTAATGCTTTGAATTCCACTCTCTCTTTATAGATCGCGGCCATCATCAACCACAACCCAACCGTTAAACGATAACAACCACATTCAGGTTTTCACCGCGCCGATGTCATCGGCGCGATTGATATCCTGCGTCTGGTTGCGTTGTCGTTTGACCTCATCAAACGGAGCACACATATGAGAAGACGACTTATGACAACGGCATTGTTCGGCGCCCTTGCCGTTTATGCCTCCCCTGCCCTTGCAAATGGAGGCTCTATACAGATGTTGCCGCCCACGCCGTTAGGTTCAACGACGGTCTGTCCAAGCGGTACGCAACAAATTCTGTCCTATAGCGGCACACCGGAAGGCGGGGCGCAGGGCGGGATTAACTGCGTCCCCATTAAAACCGACGCGCAAGGCAATATGACGGCCAGCGGCTATGTGCAAATGGGGAATACCTCTGTTGCTTGTAACGCCAGCCGCGCCGGTTCTCTCCGCTTTAACTCATCGACGCTCACTTTTGAAGGGTGCAACGGCTCTAACTGGCAAGCGCTTGGCGGCGGCGGACAGACGCTTGTAGCCGGTGGTTGTCTGACAGCCTGGGCAAGTTGTCCGGCTGGCTATCACGCGACCTCATATTTCAGTCCCGGCACCTATAATTGTTGCGACAGGTGCGGCAATCCGTCGTGGAAATACACGGTGTGCTCACAATGAGCGCGGCGCGTCTTTCAAAAGGCATGGCAGCGATATGCACCATTGCCTTTTTGCTGGCGGCTTCCCCGGCATATTCGCAAGAAGCCCCAGCTACTCGTCTGCCTACAATAGCCGACTGCCCCCCCGGCTATACACTCGGCGTTCAGGACACGGCAGAACCGCAGCCTGTCACGACAACACCCGCAACCGGTTACGAAAACGTGAACGAAACGGCGGCCCCCGGCATTGATGTATCCGCCGCTCCTCGTCGGTTCATCACCGGCTGCATCCCTCCACAACAAGAGCAGCAATAGGAGAGGTGCAACATGCGAAGCGATAAAAACGACATATCACCTATTCAAGCGGCAAAAAATCTCACGCCTCAATGGATGATGAGGATCACTGATTTCGACGGTTTGGAAATCGGGCCTTGCGCCGTCATCGGCCACACAGATGATGGAGAAGAAATCGCAGAGCAATGCGAACCGGCTGAAGCGTCTTTCTGGACAGTCTTCGGCCATCTCAAGACCGGCGGCGTCGATACCATAGAGGACTTCAATACGGAGGGCGAAGCCCAGAAATTTCACGATCGGTTGATGGCGGTCTATCCGCACCTCGGCGGAGAAGCAACAAAGCCGCGCAGACAATCTCCGCGCAAGGAGCCCACGCCATGAAAAAATCACAGGGCGAGGTGTGCCATGTTCGATAGCAGAAATGTCATTCCGTTTATCATCAAAAACCATAGCAAGAATCCGTGGTGGCTCAAGCGGATCAAAGAGTTCGACGGACTCGAAATCCACCCGTGCCAAATTATCGGCCTGACGCCAAGAGGCGGAAAAGTCACTGAGCCTTGCGAACCGCAAGTTGCCGCTTTTTGGACGGTGTGCGGCCATTACAAACCAAACCATCTTCACGAAGGCATCGAAGATTTCGATGATTTCGAGACCGAGGTCGAAGCGCAGAGATTCTGCCACAAATTGCTTTTGGCTTATCCGCATCTTGCTGGTGGACGCCATCCGTCACGGCAGCAATCGCAAGATTAATTAGCACATCGAAGAATATTCCAGCCCTTATTGAAAGAGGATGACATGAAAAGCGTGGTTATGAGGACTCCGTTTACGGAGCAGTTCGATCTCATTTTGACCCAAAGCATCGAACGCTATTCGGAAATGACGCGCGCCAAGGCCATCGAAGCCATTGAGAAAGAATGGCCGAAGCAAATGGCCGTCGTGCTCGAAGAATTCTGTGCCAAGGCAATCGGCAACAAACGTCACCGCATGACTGCCTTAGTGGAGGTATTAAGAAAAGACGATAGCAATACCACTTTTCTTGCGCCCGAAGGCAGCCGTCACGTTGAACATTTATGCGGGGGCTGCCAATGAACCAGCCATTACCATTGAACGCCCGCAGAATCGGCGTCGAGTGGCCGATCCCAGAAGGCGGGATTGGCGCGACCGCCCGAACGGACGACGCAGGACAGCCCTATATCGGGCTTTATCCTCTTTGTCCCAAAGGCCAACCAGCCTGCCAGCCGATTGAGTTCCCGCGTTCGCGCCTGATGATTGATGTGGTCGTTGGTTACGACAGGGGTTTGGAGATCGTCGTTTTCATTGATGCAGAAATCACGTCATGGGGCCTAAATTTACGGGTCGTCGTGCCGACGCACATAGGTTTTTTACGCACTCGTCGTCGCTTGTCGGCCCGTTGGGGCAGCCCTTCACCACAGTTCCATAACTGTCCGACAACCGCCGACTGGCTGGTGTTCCCATTTTCCAAAAAAGACGAACCAGAAGGAGATGACACATGACTTCCTATATAGAGGCAGCGTTTCCAAACGCCATAAAGCTATCAAAACACATCGTTCTACAAATCCTGTTTGCAATCGCCTCTGCGCTTGTTTGCTCGACCACTGCAAAATTTCTTTCATTGGCAAAAGCATTGCAGGTGCATTGTTATCAGGCTCTGTTCGCATCGGCCCAAGAGAAGTCCTTGCCACAAAGAATTGCACCTGAAATCGGCGGCTACGCGATCCTTAAGTGTTGGTCAAATGAGCTGGCCGAGAACAGCACCGTTGCTTTTCTCGTCAAAGACAAGACCGAAGCCTATGCCGTTGCTAAAAAACAATTTGCCTATTCTTCCCTCAAGGAGGCCATAAAAGCGGAGAACGGTAACGGCAGTCCTATATGGGCCGAGGTGCAACCAATCACGAAGGCGCTGTTCGAGCGTCTGGAAAAAAACGGAATGATCCAACACGCCTACACTATGGATTCAAGGTGGCTTTACGTCTGGGCGTGCAAGATTGGCGGCGAGTATGTTCCCTGCACGCCAGAAGAAGACCCCTATGAACAAAAAATGGCTGCTGAAAATGCCAAAAAGGCTAAGACATCCGGCGCAGCCCAAAAAGCGGCTGGGTACATTGCTGAAAGGCAGGCCCAGCGTCTCATGAAATTGGAACTTTGATTCAATTGAACAAAACGAAAAGTGAAAGCGTGTCCACGCTCTCGCCACGGAATTCGGGACATTTACCTGCAGGGGGGCGCGATGCACTTCCTTGAGAATAATTCGACCACATATTTTAACGGCAGAAAGGAAATATTTTATGAAAAATACAAACGCGCATGCGACACGCGAAAGCTGGCTTCGTGCGGCAACAGAAGAACTACAGCCGTATTTTAAGAAGCTCGGATTCGAACTGCCGAAAAACATCAGACACGCCATTGCGTTCACTTCGACAGGCAAACGGGGGTGCAGCCCCGGCGAATGCTGGCATCCCGTTGCCTCCGAAGACCAGCATTACGAGATCATCATCCGCGCGGACATGGCGGATCCGGTGGAAGTTCTTGCTATCCTTGTCCACGAACTCGTTCATACGCTTTTTCCTCCAAAGGAGAAGCACGGGAAAGCTTTTAGATCGGCGGCGCTGCGCGTTGGCCTTGAAGGAAAGATGCGTCAAACAACGCCCACAGCTATTTTAGCGGAGCGTTTGAAAGCTATTGCCGCCAATCTTGGGCCGCTTCCACACGCCAAATTGAACTTTTCCGGCGCTTCGGATGTTCCCAAAAAGCAAACAAAAAGATGGCTCAAAGCCGAATGCGCCGCCTCTTGCGGTTACGCCATTCGCATTACATCGAAATGGGCGAAGGCGGGACTGCCCCTTTGTCCGATCAATTCAGATCACGGAATGCTCGCTTGTGAGGAACTTTCTGACGGCGACGATGGCGCAATAACGCCGTAACGCACATAAACTTTACAAAAACGCATCGAAACTCCGCAACGTAATAGCGCTGAATTATTCCTCTTTTTTTGAAACCGTATTTTGAGGCTCAAAATTTCGCCTTCGTCGCAGGCTTCGCAAGGTGTGGGTCGTGTGACGTTGTCACACGACACCCTTTTTGTGTGACAACGTCACACAAAAATTACGCAGGGGCTTGCGCCCCATGCACCCCATGAGGTGTTTATGGCCCATGAGAAAAAAACATCGCCATTTTCCAAGTGCTTTCTCAGCATCCGCGTCAATGCGGAGCAGAAGGCGCTTGTTGTCCAAGCAGCTGAGCGCGAAGGGCTTCAGATCTCCAGTTTCATCATCATGCTGCTTGTCCGGCTGCGTATCTTGCCTGACAGGTGCCTGAAGAAGATCAAGCGTTGCCCGGTACCGCATTTTAACGAGCTGCATGGACTTTTGGGTGTCGTTAACAAGATCGGCGGCAACTGCAAGCAACTGGCTGTCTTCTACCCCGACCACGCCGGTCTGTCTCGCGCTCACGCGCAGATCATTCAGGCCGCCGCCATTATCACGGATGCTCTGCGAGGCAAGAAGGTGCCGGAGGGCGTCAATCTCTATCAATTGCAAGGCGACCTGACGAGAGAAGGCTACGTTTTCAACCAGATCGTCAAAAGCGTGAACATCGGCAGGCCAAACCTGGCCGGACTTCAGGATGCGCTTGCCGCAATCGGCAACGGGGCCAATGCCATTACCGCAGCCTTGTCCGGCCTGCCAGTACGGGCCGTGGTTGCACCGGAGCATAAGTCCATTAAGCCGAGCCCTGAGGCAGTACTCAGGAAAGCGACAATGAAAAAGAGGCTGACCGGCATGTGGAAGGTGGCGTCTAAAGAAGCCAAGCACCGCAAGGGCAGAAAATAATGTGGATAGAGGGGCGTCGGCGCGGCGGTGCCAAAGACCTGTCTAATCACTTGCAAAAGGCAGAGAACGAGTCCGTTGCCATCCGCCAATTGGAAGGCTTCACGCTCAAGGGATTGACAGGCGCTAACCTTACCAAGGCGCTGAAGCAGATGGAGGCCATCGGCTACGGCAAAGGTTGTAAGCGCAATTTCTACCACGCCATTGTCGCTCCGTCTTACGGCGAGACGCTTACCGCAGCGCAACGCGACTTTATGGTCGATTATTACGCCGAGCATATGGGGTTCAGGGGACACCAGCGCACGGTTGTCGAGCACTGGAAGCACGGCAAGCAGCACTTTCACCTTGTGTTCAACATCATCCACCCCGTGACCGGCAAAATTCACGAGCTGAAATGGACAAAACAAAAGGAATGGCGCATCTCGCGAGGCTTGGAAGAAATCCTCGGTCTGTCTTCACCCCATGTTAGAGGCAAATCCACCCCAACATGGGCCATACAGCGCGGCAAACGCACCGGCATCGACCCCCGCAAGATGAGGAAGGAAGTAACCACCCTCTTCCACACCAGCAAAACGGCGCAAGAGTTCGTTTCTGCGCTCGATAAAGCCGGATATGCTCTGACGCACGGCAAGCGCAACCAACTGGTTCTGGTTGACCGGTTTGGCGATACGCACGGCCTGATGCGACGGATACAAGGCAAGAAACTGGCCGACCTGCGCCGGAAGTTCCCCGGCATTGAGAATGTGCAGTTCCCGTCCCATGCCATGCTTGTCCGGGAACGGAAGGTCGAAACCGTTCAAGAGACGGCGCATCAGCGTGAAACGATCAACATTCAACGTATCCGAGAGGATGTGCAGAAAGCGTATCGTACGAGCAAGAGCGGCGCTGAGTTTTTTGCCAGATTGAACAAAAGAGGATACGCGCTTGGCCGTATGTTGACTAACTTTGCCGTTATCGACACGAACGGTGACGTGCATGGCCTCGATAAACTGCTTGGAAACGCGATTACAAGAAGGCTTGGCGAGAAATTCCCCGATATTTATGCCATCCTTCCGCGCCCAATACCGGAGATCATCAGACGATTGAAGGCAAATGCATCAGGCAGCGGCAATCTCGCATACGCAAGAAGACAAAGAGCACAAGGCCCGGAATGCTCTGTCCCCGCTCACAATATGTCGGAAACGGCAGCGATAGGGCTCATAAAGGGCAAGCGGCTAGAAACCGCCAGAACGGAACACAGCACGGCCCCCATTAAACCGAGCACAAAAGGCTGGCCGGAAGCTGCAATAATTGATTGGGAAACATGGGGTCATGAAGACCCTGCCAGATTTTTCGCCAAGTGGCCGGAATGTGTTGCGCCGGGATTTATGTTGCGGGGGTTCTTTTTCTGACGTCCCCGTAGGTGTGAAGCGGAATCCGCCGC